>OKWK01000084.1_pt1 | contig 129544 bp, 132 predicted proteins | sample 1607181 | NCBI WGS metagenome assembly OKWK01 (sample SAMN07501053, study PRJEB24779) | human gut metagenome | isolation source: stool | host: human infant | place: USA: Pittsburgh, PA
TAATTTAAATTCTTTTCTATATTTTGGCATCAAAAAACCCCTCCATCCTTATTCCGGATTTTGGGGTTCTCTTCACTCCTTAAATTTATATTTTTAGATTAATTATTCAGTTGCAAAGTTATCGAAGTAACCTTGAATTAAAACTACTGGAGTTCCTTTGTCTCCTGAACCACTTGTTAAGTCACAAAGACTTCCTAATAAGTCAGTGATTCTTCTTGGTGTTGTTCCAAGAGTTTCATTAGTTCCAACTAAATCTTTATTTTTGTGAGAAATTTTTTCTTTCATTGCAGCAGTTGCGTGTTCTGCATCCATGTCTTTAAGATCAGTATCTGCAATATATTTTATTTTAAGTTCGCTTGGTGTTCCAGCAAGTCCCTTAGTGTGAGCAGGAGAAACTACTGGGTCAGCAAGTTCCCAAATTTTTCCCACTGGATCTTTAAAGGCACCATCGCCGTAAATCATTACTTCGATTTCTTTATTGTATTTATCAATTAATTTCTTTTGAACAGCATTTACAAATTCTTCGCCATCTCTAGGGAATAATTTTAATTTGCTTTCAGATGCAAAGTTTGATCCAAGAAGACCAAAATCTTTATTAAAACCACTGCCATTAATTGATTCATTTAAGATATCATCAAGGCCAAGAACAACTTTTGCTCCTGCGTCTTTTAGAAGTCTCTTAATAGAAAATCTTGTGTGAGTTGAACCAATAAGAACTTCATCTGTATAATTTAAAATTGTCTTAGGGTCATTTGAGAAGTGGATTTCACAGTTGCCGCCACAAATTTCTTTGTAAAGACTTACATAGTCAATACCTGTAAATTCGTGTTTAACAACTTCACCAAAAATTCTTCTATAATCTTTTTCTTCTAGCACATCTGTGAAAGGATTGATCTTTGCTTCATAAAGAAGGTTTGGATCCATTAGTGAGTTTCCAACTTCATCAGAAGGGTAGGAGAATAGAAAATGGATTTTCTTTCCTGATTTTGCGATTCCTCTTAATATTGTTGAAAATCTGTTACGACTTAAAATAGGAAATACTATTCCGATTTCTCCATCATATTTATTATTAATATCACAAGCAATGTCATCTATAGAGACATAATTATTTTGAGCTCTTGCAACAAGTGATTCTGTTACTGCGACAACATCTCTATCTTTCATAGAAATATTTTCTGATTCAAGAGCTTTTCCTAGGGAATCAACGACAATATCTACTAGATTGTCTCCACTTTTTACAATCGGTGTACGGATTCCACGTACTACTGTTCCAATGTATCTTTGCATAATTCCTCCTACATTTAAACAACATTTAAATAAATTACTTTTTTACTTCAAAATTATACACGATGTCTTTTGAAATGTAAAATATTTTTTTAAAAAAAATTCAAAAATAGAATTGCTATTTTTTAAAAATATTTAGAATAATTGAAAAAATACAGAAAATTAATAAATTTACTGTACATTTGTAACCACTTTGTAATATAATTATTAGAGATTATAGAAAGGTGTAATTATGATTAAATTTGAAAATGTATTTAAGGAATACAACAATGGTGTTACTGCACTTTCAAATGTAAGTATAGAAATACCTCGTGGTGATTTTGTATTTTTAGTTGGACCATCTGGCGCCGGAAAATCTACTATGATTAAACTTTTAATTAGAGAAGAAAAAGCTAATCGTGGAAAGATTTATATTGGCGACAATGAAATAACAAAACTATCTAAATATATGATACCTAAGTTAAGGAGAAATATTTCTGTTGTGTTCCAAGATTACAGACTATTAGAAAAAAAGACTGTTTATGAAAATGTGGCTTTTGCCCTTGAAATTCTTGGAGAGTCAAAAAAAGAAATAAATGAAAAAGTTGATTATGCTCTTGATCTTGTAAATTTAAGTGACAAGAAAAAAGCTTATCCATCTGAACTTTCTGGTGGAGAATCACAAAGAGCTTCTATAGCAAGAGCAATAGTAAATAGAGCACCCTACCTTGTATGTGATGAACCAACAGGAAATCTTGATGAGTCTACAGCTTGGGACATTATGAGTGCTTTAAAAAATATTAATGATGATGGTAAAACTGTCATAATGGCAACTCATGCAGTTAATATTGTAAATAAATTTAACAAGAGAGTTGTAACTTTAGATCAAGGACAAATTATTTCAGATATTAAAGAAGGAGGTTATTATGAAAATAATAAGACAGTTCTTTAATGTTGTGAAAGAATCTTTTTCTGGTCTTTGGAGAAATAAGACAATGTCTTTTACCTCTATTATATCCATTGCTGCAATGCTGACACTTTTTGGCGTTGTAATGCTTATGATAGTAAACTTAAATGGACTTGCTTACCAAACTGGAGAAAAGTTGGATAAGGTTGTTTTCTTCTTAAAAGATGAGGCAAGCCCAAGTGATGTCAATGATTTTATTGACGAACTTCATAACAATAATAAGGTTAAAAAAGTTTCTTATGTTTCAAGAGATGAAGCTTTAAAGGAATTTAAAGAAAGTTTTGGAGATAATTCCAAAATATTAGAAAATATTCCTGGTGGAAACCCTCTACCAGCATCAGTTACTGTTGAAATGAAGAAATTATCTTATGGAAAAGAAATAGAAGATAAATACAAGGACCTTCCAATTGTTGAGGATCACAATTATTATTATGATTTTGTTACTCAAATGATAAAAGTTCAAAATGGAGTAAAATATGTTGGAGCAGGAATAGTTCTTATTTTAGTTCTTGTATCTGTTCTAATTATTCACAATACTATTAAGATTGCAATTTCAAATAGAAGAAAAGAAATAAATATCATGAAATATGTTGGGGCAACTAATACCTATATAAGAGGACCTTTCCTAATTAATGGAATAATTTTTGGTGTAGTTGGTGCTTTGATAGCAGGATTTATAACTATGAAACTCTATGAAATTTTATTCGACAGATTAAATCCTCAACTTTATGATATTACTCATGTGGATTTGGTGTCCGCTCTTGCTATTAGGGCAGATTTATTTATAATCTTCCTTTGTATTGGAGTGGGAATAGGCTTCTTTGGAAGTTTATTTTCAACTAAGAAATTTTTGGATGTGTAGGTGGAAATTAATAATGTATAGTAAGAAAAAGATTCTGGCAATATGCCTAGCAGCTCTTATGGCTGTCCCAAGTGGTGCTATTGCTAAGAGTTCAAAGAGTCTAACTATTGAAAAAAATAAAAAGAAACAAGAACAAACAGAAGTAAAAAATAAAATAAAAAAGCAAAAAAGCAATATTTCAAATACTGAGTCTGAAAAGAAAGTTGTAAATGATGAAATTGTCAATTTAGATGAAAGAATTCAAGTAACCTCTGCAAAAATTTCAACTTTAGAAGGTGAAATTAGTAGTTTAAATAAAGACATAAAAGAAAATCAAGATAAACTAGAAGAAGCTCAAGTAAATCTTGAGGAAAATACAGAAGCACTTCGTATGAGACTAAGAGAAATGTATAAGAGAGGCAATGTTAATTACCTTGAAGTAATTTTAAACTCTAAGGATATAGAAGAATTACTTAGAAATAATGAAATTATTTCTTCTATAGCTAAGGCTGATAGAGAATTAATTGAATTTATTGGTGAACAAATTGAAACTATAAAGGAAAGTGAACAAAGACTTCAAATAGATAAGGCTAAATTATCAGCAAATAAGGCAGCAGTCATAAATGAAAGACAAACTTATCAAGCTGCAATTGATGCAAAAAATAATTACATGAAGGTTTTAGAGTCAAACTTAGAATTATACAAGGCTGAATTTGAAAAAGCTCAAGCAAATTGGGATAGTTTAGATGCAGAAATAGTAAGACTTCAAAAACAAATTTCAGAACAAAAGAAGGCTGAAGAAGCTGCTGCAAGAGCAAGAAAGGCTACTAGAGTTCACAGCAATATCTCTGTATCTTCTGCACCTAGAAATGGACAAAGTTATACTTGGCCAGTACCTGGTCACTATTCTATTTCCTCACCTTTTGGATATAGGATGCATCCAATACTTGGCTATTCAAAATTTCACTCAGGAGTAGATATTCCTGCACCAAGTGGCACGCCAATTGTTGCTGCCAAGTCTGGTACAGTAATTATGTCAAAGCTAATGAGTGGTTATGGAAATGTAGTAATGGTTGATCATGGCGACACAGTTACAGTGTATGCTCATTGTTCAGCTCTAAATGTAGGTGTTGGCGAATCTGTAAAAGCTGGCGATGTTGTTGCCTTTGTTGGTTCAACCGGTCTTTCAACAGGAGCACATTTACATTTTGAAGTGAGGGTTAATGGAACTCCTGTAAATCCATTGGGATATGTTTAATGAAAAATAATAAATTTTTAAAAATTATAGCAGTTGTACTTCTTGTGATTACAACTGCTTTTGTTACAAGAATAATAACTGTAAGACAGGTTTTATCTTCCAATGAAAATTTCGGCAAGGTAATAGTCTTAGAAAAATATTTGAGAGAAAATTATCTTTACAATAAAGATATTAAAGATGAAAATTTAGAAGCTGGTCTTTTAAAAGGTCTCGTTGCAGGTTTAGCTGATCCCTATTCACAATATCTTACATCAGATGAAATGAAAAAATTATCTGAAACTACTACGGGAAAATTTCAAGGCATTGGAGTTATAATTTCTCCCGATGAAGACGGAACTGTGACAGTAATTTCGCCAATTAAGGGTTCGCCTGCTGATAGAGCTGGAGTAGAATCTGGAGATAAAATTTTAAAAATCAATGGAAAAGACTTTTCTGCAGAAAAAATTAATGAAGCATCAAAGGAAATGCGTGGCGAAAAGGGAACTACTGTTAAAATTTTGCTTCTAAAAAAGAAAAGTTTAAAGACAAAAGAAGTTGAAATTAAAAGAGAAGAAATTAAAATTGATTCTATTATAAAAAATAAAATTGGAGACATTGGATATATTGGCATAACAATGTTTGACGAAGAAACTGGAAAGGACTTTGTAAAGGCTCTAAATGAACTTACAAAAGAAGGCGTAAAGGGAATAATCCTTGACATGAGAGGAAATCCTGGGGGCGTAGTTGACGCTGCAGTTGAAATAGGCGATGCAATTCTTCCAAAATCCACTTTTGTAACCTTAAAAGATAACAAGGGTGAAATAGTTCAAGATTATAAATTAGACGACAAGTATAATGACATCAAAATGGTTGTACTTGTTAATGAAGGCTCTGCCTCTGCATCAGAAATTTTATCTGGCGCCATAAGAGATCTTGATAGAGCAAAAATAATTGGAAAGACAACTTATGGAAAAGGCGTAGTGCAAAATGTAATCTCTTTACCTGAAGGCGATGGTTTAAAACTTACAACTTCAGAATATTTTACACCAAAGGGTAAGTCCATTAATAAAATTGGAATAAAACCAGACATAGAAATTGAACTTCCAGAAAATATTAAGGGAATTGGAATTGATTACATGGACACAGACACTCAACTTAAAAAGGCAATAGAAATTATAAAGGAAAAATGAAATTAGCAGCTATAGGGCTGCTTTTTTTATAAAAATTTTATTTTTCAGGGTATAAATTTATATAAGACTGAAAAATTACAAAAAGTTTGTATTTATTTTATTTTTTTAAGATAGAAATTTGGAGGTTTTTATGATAAAAAGTATTGCACACATTGGTCTCACTGTAACAGATCTTGATAGATCCATAAAATTTTATAGAGATATTCTAGGGCTTTCTTACAAGGGCTATATGTATATGGAAGGTGAGTCCACAGATAAATTATTTAATGGCAAAGATTTAAGCGTAAAAGTTTGTTATTTAAGTCCTAAGGAAGGTTATGGATACCCAGATGTGGAGTTAATAAACTTTGAAAGAGGACAAGTTAAAAAAGATAGTCCATCTCTTTTTAAAACTTCTATTTCAGAACTTTGCTTTGAAGTAGAAGATATTGAAAAGTTTTATAATTATTTAGTAGATAGTGGTGTAAAAGTTATGTCAGAACCACAAGTTTTTGATTCAAGTAAATATGGATTTGGAAAAAGCAAGGCAATATATTTTTACGATCCAGATGGGAATATTTTAGAAGCAATAGAAAGTGTTAAGTAATTTAAATAAAAAAAATCTACTGACTAAAAATCAGTAGATTATTATGGAGGCGACAACCGGATTTGAACCGGTGATAAGGGTGTTGCAGACCCGTGCCTTACCACTTGGCTATGTCGCCATAACAACATTAGTATAGCAGAGAAAGATAAAAATTTCAAGATAAATTTACAATAAATTCATTTGTGTAAAAATTTTTTATAAAAAGTATTAATTATAAAAACAATTTGAATATTTTTTGTTAAGATAGGATTAATCTAAGACATATTTATAGGGGGATAAAATGAAATTACTTATATTAGTTGACAATAAAAATGCCATTGCAAAAGATGGCGAGCAAATTTTATTTGTTGAAGATGACCTTCACATGTTTAAAGAATACACTACAAATAATATTATCATAATGGGTAGACACACCCTGGATGCTATAGGAAGACAACTTCCCAATAGAATTTCTGTTGTATTTACAAGATCAAATAGAGAAGATAAAAAAGATTTATATTATGTTGATTCAATAGAAAAACTTGAAAATATTATGAAAAAGTATCCAGACAAGGAAGTTTTTGTAATTGGTGGAGCAGAAATAGTAAAACTTTTGTGGGATAGGATTGATGAGCTTATTGTGACAAGAGTGGACACTGTAGTTGAAGGTGCAGATACTTTCATTCCAGACTTTAAGGATTTTGAATTGCTGGATAAATCTGAAATTTTTGATCCAAATTACAGGGTTTATCATGAAAAATGGAAGAGAATAAAATGAAAATTTTACTTGTTGAAGATGAAGAAAAACTTTTGGAATCTATAAGGGAAGGCTTAGTTCACTCTGGTTATGCTGTTGACACAGCACTTGATGGTGAAGAAGGATCTTTTATGGCATTTACAAATGATTATGACCTCATTATTTTAGATATAAATTTGCCCCAAAAAGACGGATTTGAAATTTTAAAAGAAGTTAGAGCTAGGGATAGGGAAGTAAATATTATTATGCTTACTGCCCTTTCTGATATTGATGATAGAGTTCGTGGTTTTGATTTAGGTGCCAATGATTATGTCTTAAAGCCCTTTCACTTTGAGGAATTAAAGGCGAGAATTAGGTCACTACTTAGACGAAAAACTACAATAAAAGATTCAGTAATAGAAACAAAGGGCATAAGTTTTGACACAACAAAGAGAACTTTTAATATAAAGGGAGAAAATTTAAAACTTACAGCTAAGGAAGCCGGCATCTTGGAATATTTATTTTTCAATTTGGGAAGATATGTCACAACAGAAGAACTCATGGAACATGTTTGGAATGATGAAGTAGATATATTTTCCAATGTTGTTAGAGTTCACATGTCTGCCCTTAGAAAAAAATTAAAGGCAAAATTAGGAAAAAATATTATAAGAAATGAAATAGGAAAGGGCTATATTATTGATGAAGAAAATTAAAGATATTAAGAATACTCTGGTTTTCAAGCTGATTTTTTCCATAATTTTAATTTTTATAATTATGACTGCTACATCTAATTACATTATTGGCAAGTATCAAGAAAAAAGAATTTTAGATATTGGCGAAAAAATTGTCCAGGAAGAAGGGAAAAAGGGCGACGATTATTTCATAGTCCTTGAAGATTCTAAATTAAAATCTACAAAAGAGATAAAAAACTTTTCTCTTATAGTTATTTCCTCAACAATTGCTCTTGGATCTCTTGGTTATTATGTCTTAGTTTCAAGACTTTTAAGACCGCTAAAAAAATTAAAGGAAAGAGTTCAAAAAATTGATGTAGATAATATAAAGAGTGAAGAAAATATTTATATGCCAGGTGAGTCTCAGGAAATTGAGGAACTTTCCCTTGCCTTTGAAAAGTCCCTTGATAAAATTTATTCAAGCTATGCAAGGGAAAAATCTCTTTCATCGGCAATTGCCCATGAGTTAAACACACCAATTTCCATAATGAAGTTCTCTCTTGAAATTTATATAATGAAAAATAAAATTTCTGATGGAGAGTTAAAAGATTTAATAGATAATTTTGATGAAAATATTGATAGGATTTCAAAAATTATTGAATCACTTTTATTTTTAAATCGCAGGGAAAATGCCCTTTTAAGAAATTTTAACATAAAAGATTTAGTGGAAGAAGTTGCCTTTGACTTGGAGGATAGGGCAGAAGAAAAAAATGTTAAGATTATTTCTAATGTGGAAAATAAAATAATTTATTCTAATGACATTTTGTTAGAGAGAGTTCTTTTTAATCTTGGTAAAAATGGAATACTTTATAACATTGAGGGCGGAAGTCTTAATTTTTATTTTAAAGAGAATGAAAAAAATTATTTTATTGAAGTAAGAGATACTGGCATTGGCATAAGTGATGAGGATAAAGATAAAGTTTTTGATTTATTTTATAGAGTTGATGGATCCAGAAATCGAAAAAGTGGAGGCTACGGAATTGGCTTAAACCTCGTAAAAAATATTATGGAAAAATTAAGAGGAGATATAAAAATTTTAGACAATATAAATGAAAAGGGCGAAATTATAGGAACCATATTTGAAATAATTTTGCCAAAAATAAAAGAGACCCAATGAGGTCTCTATTTTAGTTTATTTCATTTATAAATTTCTTTGAATTTATTGGAAAAATTCTAAAAAAAGGATGGGATTTTATATCTTTTATTTTAATGGGACCAAAAATCCTCGAATCCACAGATCCTCCAGGACTTCTGTTATCGCCAAGGACAAATAATTCATCCTCTTTTATTTCAAAATCCCTTGTTGGTGATAGGATGTAGGGTTTTTCCTTAAAATATTTTTCCTCTAAAATTTTTCCGTCAATATAAATTGAGCCATCATAAATTTCAATCTTTTCTCCAGGAAGTCCAACAATTCTTTTAATTAGCATTTTATTTTCAGAAGAAGATTTAAAGACAACAATGTCTCCTCTCTTAAAATCTCTTTTGAATCTGTAAAGGGATGAGGACAAAATTATGTCATTGGGTTTTACAGTTGGATACATTGAAGTTTGCTGAACTCTAACTATATTAAAGAGAAAAGTCCTTATTACAAGTGCAAGTATGACTGCAATAATTATAATTTTTATGTAAGATAAATCTTTTTTCATTATTACCTCCTTTTTTATTATAGCATTAAGGACAATTTGTTAAAATGGGATTTTTTCGTGTTATAATGTTTTTGGTGAAAATATGATTATTTTAAGAAATATTAAAGTTCCCTACGACAAGGACGAAAAGTTTTTGAAAGGGAAAATTGAAAAGGAACTAAACAAAAAGGATTTTGACTATAAAATTTACAAAAAGTCCCTAGATGCCAGACGTGAAATTAATTATGTCTACCAAGTTTTAGTGGACCTTGATTTAAAAGACATAGACAAGAAAACTATTAAGAGACTTAAAAATAATATTGATGAATTTCAGGAAGAAAAGCTTGAAGTTAAAAATATTAATAATATAAAAACTGCGGTCATAGTTGGAACTGGACCTGCGGGACTTTTTGCTGCCTATTTACTTTCAAAAGAGGGCGTAAAGGTAACTCTAATTGAAAGAGGCAAGGCTGTTGATGAGAGAGTAAAGGACATTGAAAGACTTCACGAAAGTGGAGAGCTTGATGAAAATTCCAATGTGCAATTTGGAGAAGGTGGTGCAGGAACTTTTTCTGACGGAAAACTTACATCCAGATCAAAAGATAAGAGGGTTTCTCATGTTTTTGACATCTTTGTGAAAAATGGCGCACCAGAAGATATTTTATACGAGCAAAAGCCCCACATTGGTACAGATATTTTGCGCCATGTTATAAAAAACATGAGACGTGAAATTGAGACTCAGGGCGCAAGATATAAATTCAGCGAAAAACTTTTAGATCTTGACATAAAAAATGGAAAAATCAATAAAATTATAACAGACAAGGGAGAATATTCTGCCGATGCTTACATCTTGGCTCTTGGAAATTCTGCAAGAGATACTTTTTCTATGCTTGATAAATATAATTTACTCGAGCAAAAACCCTTTGCTGTGGGTTTTAGAATTGAGCACCTTAGAAAAAATATTGAAAAGGCACAGTATGGCAGGCTTTCAGATAAACTTCCAGCAGCAACTTATCAGCTAAATGTTACAGATAAAAATGAAGCCCATTCTGTTTACACCTTTTGCATGTGTCCTGGCGGCTATGTAGTAAATTCATCATCAATAAAAGGTGAGCTCTGCGTAAATGGCATGTCTTATCACGATAGGTCTGGCGAAAATTCAAATTCAGCAATAGTTGCTACTATTGATGATAAAATTTTTGGAGAGGAAAACTTAGCTGGCATGAATTTTCAAAATGAAATTGAAAAGAAAGCCTATAAAATGGGTGATGGCAAGGCACCAGTGCAAAGAGTGAAAGACTTTTTTGAAAATAAAGTGACAGAAGAACTTGGAGAAGTCAGACCAACTTTTAAGCCAGGTTATGTTTTTGCCGATTTAAATAAAATTTATCCAGAATCTATTAATCAGGCTATAAAAAATGCCTTAAGGGTCATGGATAAAAGACTTCATGGATTTTCAAGTGACGACGCAATTCTAACGGGAGTGGAGACAAGGACATCTTCGCCAGTTAGAATAGTAAGAGATAATTATAGAAGCATAAAAGTTGAAAATTTATTTCCCATAGGAGAGGGTGCAGGTTATTCTGGAGGAATAATTTCTTCTGCCCTTGACGGACTTAAATGTGCCATAGAAATTTTAGAAGGAGACAAAAAATGTTAAATATAGTATTTTATGAACCGGAAATTCCCTTTAACACAGGTGCAATTGCAAGAACTTGTGGACTTACTCATACTAGGCTTCATCTTATAAAGCCACTTGGTTTTTCTGTTGATGATAAACACCTAAAGAGGGCAGGACTTGATTATTGGCATCTTGTAGATATAAATTATTACGATTCCTATGATGAACTTGTGGAAAAATATCCAGATAGTAATTTTTATCTTGCCTCTACTAAGGCAAAGAAAAAATATTCTGATGTGAAATTTAAGGATGGCGACTTTATAGTTTTTGGACCAGAAACTCGAGGTCTTCCAGAAGATTTAATTTTTGGAAATTATGACATGGCAATAAGAATTCCCATGTTAAAGGATTATGGAAGAAGTTTAAATTTGTCAAATTCTGCAAATATTATTTTGTTTGAAGCTTTAAGACAACTTGATTTTTTAGATTTAGAATAATTTTTAAGAAATAATTTTAAATAAGGAAGGGTTAGCGTGAAGGAAGTAAAAATCTCCGTAAGAAATTTAATAGAATTCGTCAAGAGATCTGGCGACATCGACAGGAGATTTTTTTCCAACAAAAGAGCTGTCGAGGGCATAAGAGCACATCAAAAAGTCCAAAGGGAATACTCCAAAGATTTTTTGACAGAAGTTTTTTTGAGGACTACAGAAGAAATTGAAGACATAATTTTCACTGTGGAAGGTCGCGCCGACGGAATTGAAGTTTCAGATGAAGTTACAGTTGACGAAATAAAATCAACTACAAGAGACTTAGAAGATTTTAAAAAGGAAGAAAATATAATGCACTGGGCACAGGCAAAGTGCTACGCCTATATTTATGCCAAGGACTATGAACTTGACAAAATAAATGTCATGCTGACTTATTACCAACTTGAAACAGAAGAAACTTTAAATATAAAAAAGACTTTTTCCTTTGGAGAACTTCGCGACTTTTTCATGGAAACTTTAATGGAATATTTGGAGTTTTCCAAGAGAATTGTCCAGTGGAAAGATACAAGGGATGAGTCCATAAAAAAATTAAAATTTCCCTTTAAAAATTTTAGAAAGGGTCAAAGAGAACTTTCAGTTGCAGTTTATAATACCATTGATGATGAAAATAAATTATTTGTAGAGGCGCCAACGGGCATTGGCAAGTCCATTTCTACGATTTTTCCAACAATAAAAGCCATGGGAGAAGATAAAATTGATAAGGCCTTTTATCTGGTGGCAAGGTCTACAGGAAAGCAAGCTGCAAAAGATGCTCTAGAAAGACTTTTAAATAAAAAATTAAAACTAAAGATTACCATTGTCACTGCAAAGGAAAAAATTTGCTTAAATGACAGAGTTTCTTGCAATCCCAAGGATTGTCCCTATGCCAAGGGACATTTTGACAGAGTAAATGATGCAATAATAGATATTTTTGACTCCTGCGATGATTTTTCCAGAGAAAATATAGAAAAATTTGCAAGGCTTCACATGGTCTGCCCCTTTGAATATCAATTGGATTTATTGGACTTTTCTGATTTTATTGTCTGCGACTACAATTACATATTTGACCCAACAGTTTATTTAAAGAGATTTTTTGAAAACTCTATGCTAAAATTTAGCCTCTTAGTAGACGAGAGCCACAATCTATTGGAAAGAGGTAGAGAAATGTATTCGGCAGAAGTTTTTATTGGCGACTTGGAAAAACTTTTAGATATCCTTCCCAAAAAGAGAAAGGCAAGCAGAAAACATCTTGTGAGTGCAATAGAAGAATTTAAAAATTTGGGAGATAAAACTTATTACACTTATGATTCTTTTTTTAAAATTAATGGAGAAGTGGAAAAGTTAGTTTTTTCCATGAATGATTTTTTAACTAAGGACAAGGAAGTTGAGGGTTATGAAGATGCTCTTGACATTTATTTTAAAATTTTTAAGTACATAAAAATTTTGGAATATTACAACAAGGACTTTGTCTCCATAAAAAGCCACGACTCTGTAAAAATAAAGTCCTTAGATATTGCGCCAATTTTTGAAAATATTTTGAGGACTCCAAGGTCCTCTGTATTTTTCTCAGCAACTCTAAGTCCCATAAAATATTATGGAAAACTTTTAGGAGCAGATGAAAGGACGAACTATTACAAGATAAAATCGCCCTTTGATCCAGAAAATTTAGCAGTTCTTAGAAACAATAAAATCTCTACAGTTTATAGAGATAGAGAAAATTCAATTGATGAAATAATTGAAAATCTTAAAAATTTTTCTAATGATGAGGGAAATTATCTTTTCTTTTTCCCCTCTTATTCCTTTATGGAAAGTGTCTACGAAAAATATCTTAAAGTAGACCCTGATGCAGTTAAACAGGATAGGGAAATGTCAGAAAGTGACCGTCAAAAATTTTTAAATAATTTTACCTTTTCTTCTAGCACAAGGGCTTTTGCAGTTATGGGAGGAGTTTTTTCTGAAGGCATAGACTTAATTGGAGAAAGATTAAGAGGTGTCGCCATAATAACTGTGGGTCTACCTGGACTATCTTATGAGAGAAATATTTTAAAGAGCCACTTCCAAAAAAAGTACAATAGAGGTTACGAGTACGCCTACATTTATCCTGGCATGATAAAAGTTGTCCAAGCAGCAGGTCGCGTTATAAGAACAGAAGATGACAGAGGAAAAATTCTTTTAATGGACAAGAGATTTTCTCTTGAACCCTATAAATTTTTACTGCCAAGTCACTGGAGAATTTATGACTTTATGGACTCAGCTGAAATTAGTGGAATTTTAAAGAATTTTAATGAAGAAAAAGAGAAGTAGAATCGTAGAAATTTATAGGATAATTGTGATATATTTTAGTAAAGCACAATAATACAAATCAAAAGAAAGTAAGAAATAATATGAAAAGAAGTGGATTAAAATTGCCTTAATTACTTGGATAATAGTTGTACTTATAAGAAAGTTTGTAGAATTAAATATAATCTATGAAGCCATAATATGGTTCTTTATTTATTTTGTTTTATCTAAGTTAGCCGATAAGTTAATGGAGAGTAAAGCAGATAAATAATTTATATAAAACAAAAGAAAAATAAGATTTCACAAAGAAAAAATCATTGAAATATATAAGGAGGTTTTAAAGTGAACTTAGAGAGGAAAAAAATTTTAGAAAAAATTGGATATGCTACAATTGTTTCTTTTATTATTTTTATTTTTCTAGCATCAATTAAATTTAAAGAAGTTTCTAATTCTTTTTTAGTATTTAGGTCTCTTTTAAATCCTATTTCAATTTTTATTGGTTTTAGCTGTTTTTTTGGTATTCATCTTAGGGAATTTTTTAGAGATTTAATCAAGGGAATAAAAGAAATAAAAGTAAAAGAATTAATTTTATTTTTAAAATATGTTTTTATTTATCAGGGAATTATTATTTTAACAACAAATTTAGATGGTTTACAAGAAATGAGCAATGATTCGACTAGTTTTATTGATTTTTATGTAAGCATTACCATGATATTATTTGTCTTATTTGAAGAATATATTTTTAGGTATTTAGTCCAAAGAAAGTTAATGAACGTCACAAGTGACTATGGGATACTATTTATGGCAATAGTTTTTGGACTATTTCATTATGGAAAATATAAATCAGGTTTTTTATTTGGTATTGCAGTAGGTATTATTTACGCAATAACAGAAAACATCACTTGTACCGTAATAATTCACTATTTTTTAAATTCAATTGTACCCTTGAGGATTGCAGTATTTTTTCAAAATCTTTTTACGGCACAAAATATTGAATTAGCAGAGATAAATAAGATGACTGGATTTATAAGTTTACTCTTGGCAGTTATTTTAATTATTGGACAATCTTTGTTAAATAAAGATTTTGTAGCTAATTTTAGTCAAAGGGAAAGGGAAATTCTTAAAAAAATAGTGAAAGAGATTAAATATTTGCCTGAACTTATAAAGACATTTCCCCTTAATATAGGTCTTATTTTTAGATTTTTTATTTTCCTACAAAAATATTTTTAAAATTTTAATATTTTCAGCATAAAAAGGCATAGATTTGTTATAAAATTTTTTAATGGGATAAATTGCACAAAAAATAGAGAAAATTTATCACAAATTGCTTTACAAATAGGGACTTATGTGGTAGTATTACTTAGTAAATTAGAAGGAGCCAAAGGCGGCTCTTTTTTTTAGCACTGGAGGTGTTTTTATGGCAGATAGAGTAGTACTTGAATGCACACAATGTAAAAACAGAAATTATGTGACATATAAGAACAAGAAAAATACTACTGAAAGATTGGAACTAAAGAAGTATTGTAAATTCTGTAAAGAGCATACAACTCACAAAGAAACTAAGTAAGGAGGATTTATGGCTACTAAAACAGCACCTAAGACTGAAGAAAAAAAAGGCGGTCTAGGTAGATACTTTAGAGGTGTGAAATCTGAATTCAAAAAAGTTGTATGGCCTACTAAGGATACTGTAATCAAATATTCTATAATAGTAATTGTAGCAGTTATTTTGTCATCTTTACTATTATTAGCATATGATAAAATCATAATGTTTTTATTTGGTTTTATTTATTGATTGGAGTGTTTTAGTTGGATACACAAGAACTTAATAGTAATGAAGCTTCAAAATGGTATGTAATTCACACTTATTCAGGTTATGAAAAAAAGGTAAAGGCAAACATGGAAGCTATGGTTCATAATCGTGGTATGGAAGATGTCATCTTCGACATTAGAATTCCAATGGAAGACTATGTTGAAACTAAAGATGGTGTCTCAAAGGCAAAGGAAAGAAAGATGTTTCCATCTTATGTCCTTGTCAACATGATTATGAATGATGAAACATGGTATCTTGTGAGAAACACAAGAGGAGTAACTGGTTTCGTTGGACCAGCTTCAAAGCCTGTGCCACTAACAGATGAAGAAGTGTTGCTACTAGGAGTTACCGATAGCAAAGAGTTATTCGATAACTATGAGATAGGAGAAGTTGTCAAAGTTATTAATGGACCATTTAAAGATTTAGTTGGTAAAATTGATGACTTCAATTATGACAAGGCTAAGGTTAAGGTATGTATCTCAATGTTTGGAAGAGATACAATAGTTGAGTTGGATTTCAATCAAATTATTAAAGAGTAAGAAATGTGTGGGAGGGTAAACCCGCATTACCACAAGGAGGAAATAAAATGGCAAAAAAAGTCATAGCATTAGTAAAATTACAAATTCCTGCAGGAAAAGCTACACCAGCTCCACCAGTTGGTACTGCACTAGGACCTCATGGTGTAAACATCATGCAGTTCACAAAGGAATTTAACGCAAAGACTCAAGATCAAGCAGGTATGATTATCCCTGTTGTTCTAACAGTTTATCAAGATCGTTCTTTCACTTTTATCACAAAGACTCCACCAGCTGCAGTTCTTATTAAGAAAGCTCTTAATATGGCTAAGGCAAGTGGTGAACCTAACAAGAAAAAAGTTGGAAAATTGACAAAGGCTCAAGTTGAAGAAATAGCTAAAACAAAGATGCCTGATCTTAACGCAGCAAGCATTGAAGCTGCTATGGAAATGATCGCAGGTACAGCTAGAAGTATGGGTATAGAAGTAGAAAGATAAGTGGGAGGCTAAGCCGCAAGTACCACGAAGGAGGTAAATATGCCAAAAAGAGGTAAAAAATATCAAGATAGCGCAAAGCTAGTAGATAAATCAAATTTATATGATGTAAATGAAGCTCTTGACTTAGTTACAAAAACTGCTAAGGCAAACTTTGACGAAACAGTTGAACTTGCAGTAAGACTTGGTGTTGACCCAAGACACGCTGACCAACAAGTAAGAGGTACTGTAGTACTTCCTAATGGAACAGGTAAAGAAATTAGAGTTCTTGTTCTTGCTAAGGGAGAAAAAATTAAAGAAGCCGAAGCAGCAGGAGCTGACTACGCAGGTGGAGAAGAATTAGTAGAAAAAATTCAAAACGAAAACTGGTTTGATTTTGATGTAATTATTGCAACTCCAGACATGATGGGCGTAGTTGGTAAAATCGGTAGAGTTCTTGGACCAAAGGGACTTATGCCAAACCCTAAATCAGGAACAGTTACATTTGATGTAGAACAAGCTGTAAAAGAAACTAAAGCAGGTAAAGTTGAATATAGAGTAGACAAGGCTGCAATTATTAATGTTCCAATCGGAAAAGTTTCTTTTGGAGTAGATAAACTTGCTGAAAACTTTAAGACAATTTCAGATGCTATAATAAAAGCAAAACCAGCATCTGCAAAGGGTCGTTATTTAAAATCAGTAACAGTTTCATCAACAATGGGTCCTGGAATTAGAATCAACGGACAAAAATTAACGGAAAAATAAAAACACCTAAGATAAATAAACCCCTCAACTTCTTATGAAGCAGGGGTTTTTTTATTGGACTTAAGTTTAAACTTAAGTCTTTTTTTATTAGGAGTTTTTAAAATCAAATGGTGAAAATTTTATGAAATCTTAAATTTTTTAAGAAAATCACTTGCAATTAAAAAAATAAAAAGCTATAATATCAAATGTTGATTTAAGTATTTTACGGTGGTTACCGAAATTAAAGGTAGTTTTTATCTGATGCTAAAGTTTACGAGTTAAGAGCCTTCTATATGCCTGATGTGGTAGATAAAAAGCTAAAAAGTAACTATTACGCTCAGAGTTTTTACAAGAAAAAATCAGCAAATAATAAAGCATCAACACCACGAGATTGCAAAAGTACGAAGGGTTATCCTTACGACCGACAGCAGTCTTTTTTTGTTGGTTGGATACCCTTCTTATATTGCGAAATATTAAGGAGGTGTTAAAATGCTAAATCAAAAGCTGGCTTGGTTTAAATTAACAAGAACAGGACTAATTAATATTATTTTAGGGTCTATGATTGAGTCATTTACAATTGTAAATATCCATATTCCATCACAAATTACAGAAGGTGGAATCCTAGGCCTGGCCTTATTAGCTTATAAGACCTTTGGTATAAACCCATCAATGCTAAGTCTAATAATGGACGTGATTTGTATCCTTATTGGAATAAATATTTTTGGGAAGGCATTTTTAAGAAAGACTTTATTAGCTTCTTTATTTTTCGCCATTTTCTATAAGATATTTTCCCTTATGGGTCCAATTGTTCCTAATCTTTATAGCTATCCATTTTTGGCAGCTATATTTGGAGGCATTGGCATTGGACTAGGTTGTGGACTTGTAGTATCTCAAGGAGGAGCCTCAGGTGGAGACGACGCCTTGGCCCTTGTAGTATCAAATAAGACTAAGATAAATATTTCTTATGCCTACTTACTAATGGACGTAATTGTCTTAGTAATGTCCTTAACTTATATTCCTCTTGCTAGAATAATTTATTCTCTAGTTACTACAACGGTATCATCTGTTTTAGTAGGTCAATTTGAGATTAATGTTAGTCCAACAGTGGAAAAAACAAATCTTTCTATTTAAAATTTTGTTTTAAGGTAAGGATTTCCAAGTTTATATATGAAAAAGAGTAGCTTAGCTACTTTTTAGTAAAAAAATAGTGTAAGCAGGAAAGTAATTCCTAGCTTGCACTATTTTTTATAAATTAGTAAGATCTTAGGAAAAATAGAAGAAACTTTATAAATTTTATAAAATCTTATATAATATGGGAAATAAAAAATAAATAGAGAAGAACAAAGAAAAATAAAAAAAGTAAAAATAATTACAAATAATCATTGACAAAGAGTCAAAGACTGTATATAATATCAATGTTACTAAGCCGCAGACAGTAGGGGGCAATGCCATAAATCCTACCGAGGTTTGAAATTCGGATTTATTTGATTTTCACATCTCACGGCGGCGTGAGATTTTTTATTTTTGGGGGTGAAAAATTGAAAGAAGAAAAATTACAATCAAAACAAGCCCTAGTAGATGAAATTAAAGAAAAAATTCAAGGTGCACAGTCAATTGTACTTGTAAACTATAGAGGTCTAACAGTTGAAGAAGTAACTGAACTTAGAAGTAAGTTTAGAGAAGCAAATGTTGATTATAAAGTTTACAAAAACACAATGATGAGACGTGCTTTTGAAGAATTAGGTGTTAATGGTCTTGAAGAATTTTTAAAGGGACCAAGCGCTATTGCTTTCGGAATGGAAGATCCAGCATCCGCAGCAAAAATTTCATCTGAGTTTGCAGAAGATCATGAAGCATTAGAAATTAAAGCAGGATATGTTGATGGAAAAGTATTATCTCTTCCTGAAGTTGACGCACTTGCTAAATTACCATCTAAGGAAGTTCTTGTTGCACAAGTACTTGGCGGCTTGAACGCACCAATCCAAGGATTTGCTAATGTATTAAATGGAACATTATCAGGATTCGCAAGAGTTATTGCACAAATCGCTGATAAGAAAGAAAATGAAGCAGCATAATTAGTATGCAAAGAAATTAAAACTTATAAAAATTATGGAGGAATAAAATGTCAGAAAAAGTAGAAAAATTAATTGAAGAAGTTAAAGAACTTACAGTATTAGAATTATCAGAAGTAGTTAAGGTTCTTGAAGAAGAATTCGGAGTATCAGCAGCAGCTCCAGCAGCAGTAGCAGCAGCACCAGTAGCAGGTGGCGCAGCTCCAGCAGCAGCTGAAGAAAAAACTGAATTTGATGTAATTATTACTGAAGCAGGACAAGAAAAAGTTAAAGTTATTAAAGTAGTTAAAGACTTAACTGGACTTGGACTTAAAGATGCAAAAGCAGTAGTTGACGGAGCTCCTAAAGCAGTTAAAGAAGGCGTTTCAAAAGACGAAGCTGACGAAATCAAAGCTAAACTTGAAGAAGCTGGCGCAACTGTAGAAGTTAAATAATTTAATTAAAATTATAAAAAAGACTGCCCTAGTGGCAGTTTTTTAATGCAAAAACTCGGGGTCTTCCCGAGTTTTCTTTTATCCTATAAGAATTATTTTTATTAATTTTTAGTGGTACTTATTTTCGCTGGGGTCGTGAAATTTTACAACTTCAGCTGGTACTCCAACGGCAGTTGAGTTTTTTGGTATGTCCTTTAATACAAGGGCTCCTGCACCAATTTTTGCACCATCGCCTATTTTTACGGGACCAAGAACAGTTGCTCCAGTTCCAATTATTACATTATTTCCCACTGTGGGGTGTCTTTTCTTTTCTTTTTCATTTCCCGTTCCACCTAGAGTTATATTGTGATACATATGGCAGTTGTCGCCAATTTCTGCTGTCTCTCCTATGACCACAGCCATACCGTGGTCTATGAAGAGATTTTTTCCAATTTTTGCGCCAGGATGAATTTCAATTCCAGTTTTTTTGCGAGACCTTTGTGAAATCCAACGGGCAAGAGTGGTATGGTTTTTATTATAAAAATAGTGAGCAATTCTGTGGCTAATCATTGCTGATACAATTGGATACATAAATATTGCTTCAAATAAACTTTTACAGGCGGGAGCTTCTTTTAAAATAAATTCCCCATAGGATTTTAATTCTTTAAAAAAATTATTCATGTTTAAATAAGTCTGTAGACATATACCTTTCTGCAGTGTCAGGTGCAACTGTTACAATGTTGCCGCCAATTTCTTTTTGCATCTTTAATGCTCCAAGAACATTTGCGCCTGCTGATATTCCAACTGAAAGACCTTCTTCACGAGAAAGTCTTCTTGCCATTTCAATTGCTTCTTCTGATTTTACTGTAATAGTCTTATCGAGAACTTTTTGATCCAAAACTCCTGGAATAAAGTTTGCACCAATGCCTTGAATTTTGTGACTTCCAGCTTTTCCTTTTGTAAAAAGTGGAGATTCTTCTGGTTCAAGTCCCCAAACTTTTACATCTTTATTTTGTGATTTCAAATATCTTCCAACACCAGTAACAGTTCCACCAGTGCCAATACCTGCTACAAAACCAGAAATTTCTTTTAGATCTCTATAAATTTCTGGACCAGTAGTTTTTTCGTGAGCTAGAGCATTGTATTTGTTTTCAAATTGGTTTGGCATAAAGTAATTTCCAGTTGCAACAAGTTCCTTTGTCTTGTCAAGGGCAGCTTGCATTCCGCCTTCACCAGGTAAAATTAAATTTGCACCATAGGATGCGATTAAGTTTCTTCTTTCAAGAGACATGGAAGAAGGCATTACTATATTTACCTTGTAGCCAAGAGCTCGACCAATCATTGCAATAGCAATACCAGTGTTTCCGCTTGTTGGCTCAACAATTTCCATTCCTTCTTTAAGAGATCCATCTTCAATGGCACCCTTAATCATATAAAGTGCAGCTCTATCCTTAATTGAGCCTGCTGGAATAGATTTTTCTACTTTTACAAAAATTTTGCCATCGCCAATGTTTTCTAGTTGTACGAGTTTTGATTCGCCTATTGTTTCTAATAATTTTGTCATTTTTTTCCTTCTAAAAGTAAATAAAAAAAGAGAGTATATGAATTCATATACTCTCAAAATCTTTCTTTTTCTTAAAAATCTTAAAATATTGATTCACATTCAAATAAGTCCTATAAAATTTTTTATAGAACAACAACAGAATGCTTGGCTTTTGAAATTTTTTAAGTTTTTAAAGTTTTTCATTTTTATCGCCTCATCAATATGGGTCATACTATACTATTATTTTTTTCTTTTGTCAAGGAAAAGAAAAATTTTATTATTGGAGGGGCGTAGGGGCGTCTTAATGCCCCTTGCCCCTCCAAACCACCCCTTTCACCCCACGCACTGAAAGTCCAAAAAAATCGGTCATGCTAAATTTTCAAAACTCGCTCTTCGAGCTCAAACAGTTGAAAATTTTTAACGCATAACCGATTTTTTTGCTTATTTTATGCACTCCCGCAAATTTACAATTACCACCAAAGATATTTTTTGAATAGATAATAACTATAGGTTTAAGTATAAACTATCACTTTAATTAGTTTTTTTGTGAGGAAGTAGACAGCCTAGCAAAAATAAAAATCTTGTCGGATGATCCCATAAAGGGAGGAAGCCGTTAAAAAATTCAACTGTGAATGAGCGATTGTAATTTGCGAAGCAAATTCAGTCGCTCAACCGACGAACTCTAACAACGAAAAGGAGCGGAGCGAACTTTGAGTTGATTAGGTTCGCGCGACGGTCGCGATGAAAAAAGATAGTTAGTCAAAAAAATTTCTAATGTAAAGAAAAAAGTTTGCTTATAAAAGTTTAAGCGACCTAGTTTTGAATTTTAGGCTGACGACCGCTTATGGGAAGTAAAGAAAAGGCCCCTGCCAGGGCAAGGGGTTGTGGGGGAGGTCAAAGGAGGGGGTAGAGCACCCATTCGGGCACGCAGGTGTCATTGCCGCCCCCTTTACCCCCTCCTTAAAAACAATTAAAGCAGAGCTTTAGAAAAAATTTTATAAGGAAAAATTCTTACACATTTTTCAATCAAAAACCGCGAGGCTTTAAATAAAAAATTTTTTTATTAGTTTTAAAAGCGAAGCTTTTAATAATTTTTCTTTTCTTTTTATTTAATTCTCAAATTTTCTTGAATAAAAGGGGACAACTTAGTTATAATGTAATAAGTAAATAAAAAGAGGTGTTTTATGAAAGTTTCAGTTATCCTGGCAGCAGGAGAGGGAACGAGAATGAAGTCCAAAAAACCAAAGGTACTTCATGAAATTCTTGGAAGACCCATGCTTTTTTATGTCCTAAATTCTTGCAAGCATTCACAAATTGAAAAGAATCTTGTAGTTGTTGGACACAATAAGGAAAAAGTGTGTCATGCTTTTGAGGACGAAAAAGATGTAGAATTTATTGAGCAGCCAATTGGCGAAAATGTGCCTTATGGTACAGGTTATGCTGTTTTAAATGCTCTTGATAAAATAGAAGATGAAGATACAGTTATTATTTTAAATGGGGATACTCCAATTATTTCAAATTCAACTATATCTTGCTTTTTAAAATTCCATGAAGATAGAAATAATGATGTCACAGTTTTATCTGCAGACATGAAAGATCCTACTAATTATGGAAGAATTGTTCGTGATGATAAGGCTAATGTTGTAGCAATTGTTGAAGAAAAAGATGCAAGTGAAAAACAAAAGTTAATTCGTGAAATTAATTCAGGTATTTTTGCTTTTAAAGGTTCTTCATTAAAATTTGCTCTTTCAAAAATCGACACAGACAATGCGGCAAATGAAATGTATATAACAGATGCTCTTGGCATCTTAGTAGAAGATGGAAAAAAAGTTGATTCTTTTAAATTAAGAGATACTAGAGAAATTCTTGGAGTAAATTCAAGATATGAGCTTTCCATTGCAGCAGAAATTTTACAAAATAAGATCAACAAAGAATATATGTTAAAGGGCGTTGGTATTATTGATCCTAAGTCCACATATATTGAATGGGGTGCTGAAATTGATAGAGATGTTATGATTTATCCTGGCACTCGAATTGATAAAGATTCTGTTATAAAAGAAGGGGCAGAAATTTATTCTTCTACTATAAAAAATTCTATTATAGGAGAAGATGTTCTTATTAGATCTTCTGAAATCGAAGATTCTTCCATTGGAAGAGGTACTACTGTTGGGCCTTATGCCCATCTTAGACCTAATTCAAAGATTGGAGAAAATTGCAAAATTGGAAATTTTGTTGAAGTGAAAAATTCTAATGTTGGAAATGCTTCTAAGATGAGTCATCTTGCTTATATTGGCGATGCCGATGTTGGAAATGGTGTTAATATTGGCTGCGGGGTTGTTTTTGTAAATTACAATGGTAGAGAAAAATTTAGGGCAAAAGTTGGCGACAATGCCTTTATTGGTTCTAATTCAAATTTAGTTGCGCCAATTGAAGTTGAAGATAATGCATATATTGCTGCAGGCTCTACAATTACTAAAAATGTTTTGAAGGGACAGCTTTCACTTGAGAGAGCACCTCAAAAAAATATAGATGGTTGGGTTAAAAGAAAAGGATTTGTCAAATAGGAGGATATAATAATGAGTACTGTTAACGGAGATATTGTAGTATTTACAGGAAATTCTAATTTAAGTCTTGTAGATAAAATTTGTGAAAATTTAGGAATTGAAAAGGGCGCTTGCACTGTTTCAACTTTTTCTGATGGAGAAATTTCTATTGATATTGGAATTTCTGTAAGAGGTAAAGATATTTTTGTTATCCAATCTACTTCTGCACCAGTAAACACAAATTTAATGGAACTTTTAATTTTAATTGATGCCTTAAAGAGAGCTTCTGCAGGAAGAATTAATGCTGTTATTCCTTATTACGGATATGCTAGACAAGATAGAAAAACTAAGGCTAGAGAACCTATTACATCAAAACTTGTTGCAGATCTTTTAACAAAGGCTGGTGCTGACAGAGTTGTTGCAATGGATCTTCACGCAGGACAAATTCAAGGTTACTTTGATATTCCTGTAGACCATTTAACTGCAATTCCTTATCTTGCAAGATATTTTAAAGACATTGTTAAGGAAGATGACTTTGTTGTTGTTTCTCCTGACTTAGGTGGAGTTACTAGAACAAGAAAATTTGCCAATGAATTAAATCTTCCAATTGCAATTATTGAAAAGAGAAGACCAAAGGCAAATGTGTCTGAAGTTATGAATATTATTGGTGATGTTGATGGCAAATCTGTAATTTTAGTTGACGATATTGCAGATACTGCAGGAACTATTACTAAGGCAGCTGATGCTCTAAAGAAAAGAGGAGCAAAATATGTTTACGGAGCTGCAACTCACGGTGTATTGTCTGGTCCTGCCATTGAAAGAATTGAAAATTCTTCACTTGAAAAATTTGTAATCACTGATACAATTGAACTTCCAGAAGAAAAGAAGATTGATAAAATTGATGTTGTATCTGTTGCTCCAATTTTTGCATCTGCAATTAGAAGAATTAACACATCAACATCAGTTAGTGAAATGTTTGAATAAGGTGATTAAGTGTATATAATAGCAGGTCTTGGTAATCCTGGTAAAAAGTACGAGGATACTAGACACAATATTGGTTTTAAAACTATTGATGCACTTGCTGATAAATTAAACATAAAAGTAAATAAGATTAAATTTAAGGGGCTTGTAGGTGAAGGGAGAATAGCGGCAGAGAAGGTTATTCTCCTAAAGCCCCATACTTTTATGAATAATTCTGGCGAGTCAATAGTTGAAATTTTAAATTTTTATAAATTAAAGCCAGAAGATTTAATAGTAGTAGTAGATGACATAGACATTGAGTTTGCACAGCTGAAGATAAAGAAAAATGGATCTGCAGGCACTCACAATGGACTAAAGTCAATTGTAAATTTAACAGGAAGTAAAAACTTTGCTAGGTTTAAAGTTGGTGTTGGCAAGAAACACCCCAATGAAGATTTGGCAAATTTTGTGCTGTCCTCTTTTCCTTCAAAGGATAAAAAACACATTGAAGATGCAATAGATGCTTGTGCAGATGCAATTATTGAAGCTGTAGACAAGGGAATAGACAAGTCCATGAATTCTTACAACAATAATATTTATTGAGGTGAATCTTGAATTTTTTAATAAATAGTGTAGAGAATTTAAAATCTTTTAAAGAATTAAATAATTCAATAAAAATTTCAAAGAACACTGCAGTTTTTGGTTCAGAAGAAGCAGTGCTCTCTCTTTTTGCGCCTGCCTTTAGTGCTCAGGGAAAAAGGGTTTGTGTAATTTCACAAAATAGAATTACTGCAAGGAAGACTTATGAAGATATTTCTGCCATATCTAGTGATAATTGCGTTCTCTATCCAGAAAAGGATGTTTTCTTTTACGACAGAGATTCAAAGTCAAAGGAAAATACAAAGAATAGGCTTGAAGCTATGGCTGAAGTTTCTAGCGGCAGAGCAAATATTGTAGTGACGACTTTAAATGCTCTTACTGCAAAAATTTCTAATAAAGAAATATTTTCTAGCTACAAAATAAATATAAAATCCGAATCACAAATTTCAGTAGAAGATTTAAAGACTAAGTTAATTGAAATGGGTTATGAAAGATTTCCAAGCGTTGAAGGAGTGGGACAATTCTCTATAAGAGGATCAATTATTGATATTGCCACCCTAGATGCAAATTATAGGATTGAACTTTTTGACGATGAAGTGGATTCTATTAGGAGCTTTGAAATTGACAGCCAAAGGTCTATTGAAAAACTTGATGAGATAAATATTTTTCCCATTGAAGATTTGATTTTAAAAAGTGGCGAAAAAATAGAAATTGCTGAAAAAATAAAAAAAGATATAAAAAAGGCAAAATTAGTTGGAAAAGAAAAAGATAGGCTTAATGAAAAGTTTTTGAGATATGTTGATAGACTTGAAAACAACGAAAATATTTTAAATAAGGACTTAATTCTTCCCTATGTTGATGAAAATGAAGTTTCATCTTTTTTAGATTACTTAGATGATTTTATATTTTTAATTGATGAGCCAAGTAGAATTGTTGAAAGAGAAGATGAACTTTCTTTATCAAATGGCGAAAAATTTTCTATTTTAATTGAAAATGGAGAAGTGACAAAGTCTCACGAAAAAACTTTTTATAATTATAAAGATCTTGTAGACAAGTTAAATGAAGAAACTATCATAACTTTTAACGCTCTCTTAAAACCACCTAAGATGTTTAAACCACAAGACATTGTAAATATAAAAGTGAAAAGTGTTACAAACTATATGTCAAAAATAAAGCTCTTTAAAGAGGATTTGGATTATTATAGCAAAAATGATTTTAAGGTAATTCTTCTTGGTGCCACAGAAAAAAGGGCAAAGAGACTTTTTGAACACTTAGTTGAACTTGGCTATTCACCAGAACTTGTAAAGGACTATGGAAATTATAAGAAGTATGCCAATTTAGTTGTCACTACAGGCTCCCTCAATGATGGAATCGAGTTTGCAGATTCAAAAACTGTCTATATAAATTATTCTGAAATTTACGGATCTTTTTCAAAGAAGAAAAAAAATAAGCCAGCAAAGAAAAAATCTTTAAACTTTGACGATTTAAAAATTGGGGATTTTGTAGTTCACGAAGCGCATGGTGTAGGTAAATATGTTGGCACAACAAGGCTTGCTGTTTCTGGAATCCAAAAGGATTATATTGTAATTGAATATGGTGGCGAGGACAAATTATTTTTGCCAATCGAATCTCTTGATTCCATTTATAAGTATGTGCAAGAGGGCAAGAGAGAGCCAAAGGTAAATAAATTAAATTCTCTTGACTGGAAAAAGAAAAAGGCTCACGCAAAAAAATCTATTGATGACATGGCAGATGAGCTTATAAAACTTTATGCCACTCGTGAAAACACAAAGGGTTATGCCTTTAGTGAGGATTCACAATATCAAAGAGAATTTGAAGATGCTTTTATATATGAAGAGACAAGTGGTCAGCTTACTTCTTCTGAAGAAATAAAAGAAGACATGGAAAGGCCTGTGCCAATGGATAGACTTCTTTGTGCCGATGTTGGCTATGGAAAAACTGAAGTTGCCCTTCGTGCTGCTTTTAAAGCAATTCTTGATGGAAAACAAGTGGCGCTACTTGTTCCTACAACAATTCTTGCTCAACAACATTACAACACAATTAAGGAAAGATTTAAAAATTTCCCAGTAGGCGTTGGACTTTTATCAAGATTTAGAAGTAAGAAGGACCAAAAAAATGATATTGAAGGGTTAAAAAATGGAAACATTGATATCATAGTTGGGACTCATAGACTTCTTTCCAAAGATGTAAAATTTAAGGACTTGGGACTTTTAATTATAGATGAGGAGCAAAGATTTGGAGTTCGCCACAAGGAAAAACTTAGGATGTTAAAAGAAAATGTAGACACCCTAACTCTTACTGCAACACCAATACCAAGGACCCTACAAATGTCTATGATTGGCATAAGAGATATGTCTGTAATTGATGAGCCACCTGAAGAGAGATTTCCAGTTGAGACTTATGTCTTAGAGTACAACAATTTAATGGTTCGTGAGGCAATTTTGAGGGAAATTGATAGAGGGGGACAGGTTTACTTTTTATACAATAAAGTTTCAAATATGGAAAATAAACTTTTGGAACTTAGAAAACTTGTGCCAGAAGCAACTTTTTCTATGGCAAATGGTCAAATGAGCGAAAAAGCTTTAGAAGAAACAATGATTGATTTTATTGAAGGAAATGTAGATGTCTTAGTATGCTCAACAATAATTGAAACAGGCATGGATGTTCCCAATGCCAATACAATGATTATTACAGATTCAAATCGCCTAGGCTTATCGCAACTTTATCAGCTTCGTGGTAGAATTGGTAGGTCATCAAGAATTGCCTATGCATTTTTTACTTATGACAGATCAACATCAATATCTGAAGTAGCACAAAAAAGGCTTCAAGCTATAAAAGAATTTACAGAGTTTGGTTCAGGCCATAAAATTGCAGAAAGAGACTTAGAGATAAGAGGGTCTGGTTCAATTTTAGGATCAAGACAATCTGGTCACATTGAAAAAATTGGCTACGATCTTTATATGAAATATCTTAAAGATGCAATTATGAAGTTAAAAGGTCTTGAAGTTGAAGAAAAAGTTGACACTACAATTGACATTAAACTGGATTCTTTTATTCCTAAAGAATATATAGATGATGATAAAACAAGACTTGAGATTTATAAAAAAATTTCTGTTCTTGACACTGAAGATGCCTATTCTGATTTAGTAGAAGAGTTAATTGACAGATTTTCTGATTTTCCAGATGAAGTTTCAAATTTAATGGATATTGCTCTTTTAAAGAATAAGGCACAAAAGGCAAGCATAAAATCTATTACACAAAAAAATAATGAATACAGAATAAAAGTAGAGGGTGAAGTTTCTTTAGAGGCAATTATGGAACTTAATAACGAGTTTGAAAGTATTTCCTATTCCATGGGTGAAGAAAATGAAATTATTTTAAGTAATTTAAAATATCCACTTGATGAACTTAAAAAACTTGTTGCCATTTTGCATTTACACAAAAAGGACACAAAACCATCTAAAAAGTAGTGTATAATAAAATTATTAATTAAAAAATTAAAAGTAAGGAGAAAAATATGAATTTTAAAAAATTTAGTAAATTAGCAGTAGCTATTGCCCTAGCTGGAACTTTAGTAGCTTGCAATGGCAAAAAAGAAGGAGTAGCAGCAAGTGTTGGTGGAGTTGATATTCCAATGGATGATTATTATAAATCTTATGCAGCAAGAGTTAACCAACTTACTTCAATGTATGGCGAAGAAATTCTACAAAATAAACAAGATGGAAAAAAATCCACTGATGAGCTTTTAAGAGAACAAGCAATTACAGATTTGACAACAACTGAAGCAGTAAAACAAGATGCAGAAAAATCAAAAATCACTGTAAGTGAAGAAGAAGTTAACAAGAGAATTGAAGAAATTCAAAAACAACTTGGTGGTGAAGAAGCTTTTAATAATTTCTTAAAACAAAATGGTCTTCCTAAGGATTATGTTGTTGAAAACATGAAAGATCAAATGTTAGTTGGAAAGTACACTAAGGAAAAAAATGATGAGCTTCAACCAAGTGAAGAAGAAGTAAAAAAATATTATGAAGATAATAAGGACAAATTCTACAAAGCTAAAGCATCTCATATTTTAGTTGATGATTTAAAAGAAGCTAATATTCTTAGAAAAAAAATCCTAAAGGGAGAAGATTTTGCAAAAGTTGCAAAGGAAAATTCAAAGGACACTGGTTCTGCTAAAAACGGTGGATCTCTTGGAGAATTTACAAATGGTCAAATGGTACAAGCCTTTGACGATCAAATTGCAAAGATGAGGGTTGGAGATATTTCTGAACCAATTCAATCACAATATGGATACCATGTTATTAAACTAGATAAAAAAACTCCTCGTGAATTTGATGAAGTTAAGGGAGAATTAAAACAAACACTTCAACAAGAAAAGTTCAAAGAATATATTGATAAAGTTAAAAAAGATGCAAAAATTAAAATTTATGTAGATACTAAAAAAGAAGTTGAACTTCCTGATGAATTTAAAAACTTTGGTAAAATAGAAAAAGAAAACAGCACAAAAACTAAAGATGCTGCAAAAGAAAATACAAAAACTGAAAGTAAAACAAAATAATAATTGAAATTTTATAAATTTTAATTTATAATTAAAAACCTGTGCTGGGTCTTGTAAAAATTTTACAAGTCTTAGACAGGTTTTTTCTTTTATTAAAAGTATTTATATTAAATATATTTTTATAAATCTGTTATAATAAAGTAAAAGGATTTCAGTAGTGAGGTGAAGCTATGAGCTTTTCATCTGAAGTTAAGGATGAGGTTGCAAAGATAAAAGTTGATAGTTATGAAATTATTCTATCTGAACTTGCAGGCATAACTCCCATGTGTGGAGTTTTAAATTTTAAAAATAATAAAATTTCAATGGAATATATCACAGAAAACGCACCTGTAGCCAGAAGGGTTTTTACCTTTTTGAGAAGATCTTTTGGATTTGATGTTGAAGTAAAAAATGCAAAATCAACTCAACTTAAAAAAAATGTATTTATTATATATATATCTCAAGATGAGTCTTGCAGGTTATTACTTGATGAGTTAAAATATATAAAGGGTGCAAGCGTATTTATGATTAATTATGCGCCCACTGATCTCGTAAAAACTGTGAATGAAAAAAAGGCATACATACGTGGTGCTTTTATGGGTTCAGGTTCCATTACAAATCCAAAAAAAGGATATCATTTAGAATTTGTATCTGAAAACGAATCCAATGCATATTTTTTAATGGATGTAATTAATGAATTTGGATTTAATTCTAAAATTATTATGAGAAAGGAAAAGTACATAGTCTACATTAAGGACTCAGAACAAATTTCAGATTTTCTATCTCTCATTGGAGCTTATAATTCTGTTTTGAAGTACGAAAATATTAGAGTTATAAAGGAAATGAGAAATAATGTCAACAGAATTGTAAATTGTGAGACTGCAAATTTAAATAAAACTGTAAAGTCATCCTATGATCAAGTTGAAGATATTAAGTTAATCGATAAAGAGATTGGTTTAGATAATTTAGATGAGGATCTTAAAGAAGTTGCAATTTTAAGGCTCAATAATAGATCTATGAGCTTAAATGATATTGCAAATTCTCTAGATTCCAAAGTTTCAAAGTCCACTGTTAATTATAGATTTAAAAAACTTAGAAAAATTGCTAATAAGTTGAGGGGTGTGTGAAATGACAAACAAAAAAGTCGTACTTAATAATAATGATGGGCTTCATGCAAGAGCTGCTGCACTTTTTGTAAGAGAAGCAAATAAGTTTGCAGCTGATATAAATTTAGAGGCACATGGTGATAAAGTTAATGGCAAGTCTATCATTGGTATTATGTCTTTAGGTGCTTTTTCTGGTGAAGAAGTTATAATTGAAGCCATAGGCGCCGATGAAGAAGAAGCTGTTGAAAGATTATCTCACATAGTTGAAAAAGAATTTATAAATCTTTAATAAATATTTTACTTTTTGGAGTTTTGCATTGTCGAAACTCTTTTTTCATGCCCTTTTAATTGCTTTCCTGCTTTGATAAAATATAGGAAAGATTAACTTATTTATATAAGTATAAAATTTTATTTTTGATTAAAGAATAGATTAAGGATGATTCTATGAATAATTTTGTGCATTTGCACCTTCACAGCGAATATTCTCTCTTAGATGGATCAACAAGAATAAATCTTTTGCCAAAAAGAGTAAAGGAACTTGGTATGGATGCTGTGGCTTTAACTGATCATGGAAATATGTATGGTTCCATTGCCTTTTATAAAGCCTGCAAGGACCAAGGGGTAAAACCAATTTTAGGTTGCGAGGTCTATGTTTCAGAAAAAGATATGACTATTAAGGACAAGACCAACAAGAGGTTTCACTTAATACTTTTGGCAGAAAATAACCAAGGCTTTAAAAATATTATGAAAATTGTTTCTCTAGCTTTTGTTGATGGGTATTATTACAAGCCTAGAGTTGATAAAGAAGTTTTAAAAAAATATTCTAAGGGCATTATTGCAACTTCAGCTTGTCTTGGTGGAGAAGTTCAAAGATTTCTTTTAGATAGAGACCTTGAAGCTGCAAAAGCTGCTGCTCTAGAATACAGAGAAATTTTTGGAGAAAATAATTTTTTCTTGGAACTTCAAGATCATGGCATGCCAGAACAGGCTCGTGTAAATCGTGAACTTATAAAAATGTCAGAAGAATTAAATTTCCCCCTTACTGTATCAAATGACGTTCATTACTTAGACAGAGATGATGCAAAAAGTCACGATGTTCTTTTATGCATTCAAACGGGAAAGATAATTAATGAAGAAAATAGAATGAAGTTTCCATCAGATGAATTTTATTTAAAATCTCCAGATGAAATGGCAGCACTTTTCCCTGAAAATAAAGATGCCCTTGAAAACACTGTAAAAATTGCCAATAGATGTAATGTTGAGATAAAATTTCATGAACAACATCTTCCTGAATTTACAGTACCAGAGGGCTACACTCATGAAGATTATTTAAAAAAACTTGCCACTGAAGGAATGTATAACCGCTACGAAAATGTTACTGATGATATAAAAGAAAGATTTGATTTTGAATTTAATACTATAAAAAATATGGGCTTTGTGGACTATTTTTTAATAGTTTGGGATTTTATAAGATATGCTAGAAAACATGAAATTCAAGTTGGACCAGGAAGGGGTTCTGCAGCAGGCAGTATTGTTTCTTATTGCCTTGGCATAACAGATGTTGATCCTCTAAAATTCAATCTTCTATTTGAAAGATTTTTAAATCCAGAGAGAGTTTCTATGCCAGATATTGATATTGACTTCTGTTATGAAAGACGTGAAGAAGTAATTGAATATGTAAATAGAAAATATGGAGAATCTCATGTTGCACAAATTGTAACTTTTGGAACATTGGCTGCAAGAAATGCCATAAGAGATGTTGGTCGTGCTCTTGATATGTCCTATGCAAAGGTGGATTATATTGCAAAGCAAGTTCCACAAGCTCTTAACATGACTCTTGAAAAGGCACTGGAAATTTCTGAAACTTTTAAGGGAATTTATGACTCTGAAGAGGAATCAAGATTATTAATTGACATGGCACTAAAACTTGAAGGACTTCCAAGACACACTTCCACTCACGCGGCTGGTGTAGTTATTTCAAAGGACGAGCTAACAGAATATGTTCCCCTAACTCGAAATGATAAAATAATTGCAACTCAGTTTAACATGATTGAACTTGAAGAGTTAGGGCTTTTAAAAATGGATTTCTTGGGACTTAGGACACTAACTGTTATTCGCGATGCGATAAATTTAATAAGAGAAAATGAAGGTAAGACTATTTCCTTTGAAAAATTTGACTATAATGACCCTGATGTTTTAAAGATGTTTGCAAAGTCAGAAACTCTTGGAGTATTTCAATTTGAATCTTCTGGCATGAGAGCCTTCTTAAAAGAATTAAAGCCAGATGAATTTTCTGATTTAGTTGCAGCCAATGCCCTTTTTAGGCCAGGACCAATGAAACAAATTCCAAAATTTGTAGCTTCAAAACACGATAAGAGTAAAATTTCTTACATTCATCCAAAACTTGAACCAATTCTTAAATCTACTTACGGCTGTATTGTCTACCAAGAACAGGTAATGCAAATAGTTCAACAAATTGGTGGATATTCACTTGGTAGAGCTGATATTGTAAGACGTGCTATATCAAAGAAAAAAATGAAGGTCATGGAAGAAGAAAGACAGAACTTCATTTATGGAAATGAAAAAGAAGGAGTTTGTGGTGCAATTGCCAATGGAGTAGATGAAAAATCTGCCAATGAAATTTACGACTTAATAATTGATTTTGCTGACTACGCCTTTAATAAATCTCACTCCGTTGCTTATTCTGTAGTTGCCTATAGAACTGCTTGGCTAAAATATTATTATCCAAGAGAATTTATGGCAGCACAAATTTCCACATACACTAATGATATAAAACAGGTAAGTCTTTATATAGAAGAGATAAAAAGACTAGGTATAGACATTTTGCCGCCTAATATAAATTACTCTTTCAAGAATTTTACTGTTGAAAATAAAAAAATTCGCTTTGGCTTAAAAGCTGTAAAAAATGTTGGAGACAATTTAATTGATGTAATTGTAATAGGAAGAGACAAGGGTAAGTATAAATCACTAAAGGATTTTGTAGATAGGATTAATGCAATAGATAAATCTGCACTAAATAAAAGGGCAGTGGAAGCCCTTATAAGGTGTGGAGCAATGGATGATTTTGAAGGCAATAGGGCTCAGTATCTTGCAATTTATGAAAGTGTTTTGTCATCATCATCAAGCACTGCAAAAAACAATGTCCTTGGACAATTTTCTCTTTTTGAAAATACTAATGTAAGTGAAGATCTTCCTCTACTTCGAGACTTTAGACAAAAGGATAAACTTGACATGGAAAAGGAAGTTATTGGAATGTATATATCTGGTCATCCACTAGATCCTTATAGAGAAATAATTGAAAAATCCACTAATATTAACACAAACCAAATATTTGAAAAGTATAGAGAAAATCTTTTGAAGTATAGCAAGGTAAAAGTCGGCGGAATTTTAAAATCCAAAAAAACTATGATTACAAAAAATAATAAAATGATGGCCTTTGCAGCTTTAGAAGACCTTTTTGGCACAATTGAACTTGTAATTTTTCCAAATGTTTTTTCAAAATACAAGGATTTAATTGATGACGAAAATGTAGTCTTTGTTGAGGGACATTTTCAAGAATCAGAAGTTGAAGAACCAAAAATTTTAGTAGATGCCATTTCAAAAATTAAGATGCCAACAAAAAATAAATTATACATTTCCATTGACTCAATGAAAAATCCAAATGTTATTGAAATGAAAAATGTTTTAAAAGAATATGAAGGAAACACTCCAGTTATATTTTTTGAAGAAGATACGAGAAGGGCCTTTGGAACGGAATCAAACTTGTGGATTGATTCTACATCCTTTGATGAAATTAAAAATAGGCTGGCAGTTTTTACTAAGAGTAGAGAAAAAATTATTTTAAAGTAGGTGCTTATGAGAATTGCAATTTTAACAAGTGGTGGCGATGCGCCTGGCATGAATGCTGCAATAAGAGCAGTGACTAGAACTTCAATATATGAAGGAATAGAAGTTTTTGGCATAAAGGGTGGCTACGAAGGCTTAATAGATGCCAAATTTGAAAAATTAATACAGTCTTCTGTGGCAGATATTATACAAAGAGGTGGAACAATTTTATCAACTTCCAGGTCAGAAAGATTTATGACAGAAGAGGGATTAGAAAAGGCAATTTCTTCTCTTAAAATTTTTGAAATAGATGCCCTTATTGTCCTTGGTGGGGATGGAAGTTTACATGGAGCAAAAATTTTAAAAGAACATGGAATAAATGTTATTGGAATTCCATGTTCCATTGACAACGATCTTGCCTATACAGATTATACAATTGGATTTATGACGGCTGTAGAAACTGTTACAGAAGCAGTAAGTCATATTAGAGATACAACAGAGGCTCTTGGTCGAGCTAATGTAGTTGAAGTAATGGGTAGAAACTGTGGCGACATTGCTCTTTATTCTGGAGTTTCTTCTGGTGCAGAATCAATAATTGTTCCTGAAATTCCCCTAGATATAAATGAAATTGCAGAAAAAGCTATTATGGGCAAGAATAGGGGCAAAAAGCACCACATAATTATTATGTCAGAAGGTTGTGGATCTGCCTTTGATTTCGCAAAAGAATTTGAAAAACTTACAGGGATTGACACAAGAGTAACTGTCCTTGGATATATACAAAGAGGAGGAACTCCAAGTATTTCTGATAGAATTTTGGCATCTGAGCTTGGATACTTGGCTGTAAAAGAAGCAAAAAAAGGAAATTCACTTGCCCTTGGTTATAAAGACGGAAAAGTAATAAAAATGAGTTTTGACGAAATTTTTAATGTTAAAAAAGTTTTTAGAAAAGATCTTTTAGAAATATTAAAAACTGTTTCAATATGAGGTGATTTATGAAAAAGACAAAAATTGTTGCCACAATTGGACCTTCAAGTGAAAGTGAAGAAATATTAAAAAATTTATTCCTAGAAGGAGTAAATGTGGCAAGACTTAATTTTTCTCATGGAAGTCATGAAGAACACAAGATAAAAATTGACAGAATAAAAAAATTAAGGCGAGAGATGGATCTTCCCATTGGAATAATGCTAGACACCAAGGGACCAGAAATTAGACTGGGAGATATTGATGGCGAAGTTATTTTAAATAGTGGCGAAGAATTTATTTTAACTAATAAAGATTTAGTGGGCGATAAAAATATTGCCAGCATATCCTACAAAGAGTTATATAGGGATGTAAAAGAGAAAGACAAAATTTTAATTGACGACGGACTTGTGGAGCTAGTCGTAAAAGAAATTCGCGGAGAAGATATAGTTACAGAAGTTGAAAATTCTGGTGCCATTTCATCTCACAAGGGAGTAAATGTACCTGGTGCAAATCTAAATCTTCCAGCTCTTACAGAAAGAGACATAGAAGATATAAAATTTGGCATTAAGGAAGACATAGACTTTATAGCAGCATCCTTTGTAAGGTCCAGAGAAGATGTCCTAGCCATAAGAAAAGTTCTCGAAGAGGAAAGGGACTACACTACAAAAATTATTTCCAAGATTGAATCTCAAAAGGCAGTGGAATTAATTGACGAGATAATTGAAGTTTCTGACGGAATTATGGTTGCTAGAGGAGATCTTGGAGTTGAAATCGAAACAGAAGCTGTTCCAATTGTGCAAAAAGAAATTATAAAAAAATGTAATATAGTTGGAAAATCTGTAATTACTGCAACACAAATGCTTGACTCCATGATAAGAAACCCAAGACCAACTCGTGCAGAGACCAATGATGTTGCCAATGCAGTTCTTGATGGGACAAGTGCAGTAATGCTTTCTGGCGAAACTGCAAGTGGAAAATATCCTCTAGAATCAGTTATTACAATGAGAAAAATTTTGGAATACACAGAAAATACTATTGACCATGACGAAATTCTGGAAAATAGAATAAGAGATGTGGAAAAATCTATGACTAACGCCATAGGAAAAAGTGCCTGCGTAATTGCAAGAGACCTTGGAGCAGAGGCAATAATTACTGCAACAACTTCAGGCAACACTTCAAGAGCCATTGCAAAATTTAGACCAGAGACACCAATTATTGCATCAACACCCTTTGAGAAAATTAAAAATCAACTTAGTCTTGTCTGGGGCATAACGCCAGTAAAAGTTTTAAACTTTAAGGACACAGATAATTTAATTGACGCATCAATGGAAATTGCAGTTACAAAGGGACTCATAAAATCTGGAGACTTAGTCGTCCTTACAGCAGGAGTACCTGCAGGTATTGCTGGCTCAACAAATCTTCTTAAAATTGAAAATGTTTCAGAAATTTTGGGAAGAGGTACAGCAATTGGCAAAAAGAAAAAGAAGGCAAGGGCAATAGTAGTAAACACAATTGAAGATTTAGAAGATGGCTTTAAGACTAAGGACATCATAGTTTGCCAGGGAACTGACGGAAGAATGATTCCCTTCATGGAAAAGTCATCTGGTTTTATAACAGAAGAGGCAGGCTTTACATCAAATGGAGCTGTAGCAGCAATTTCTTTAAATAAAACTGCCATAGTTGGCGTAAAAAATATAAGAGAAAAAATAAAAACTGGAGACATTATAATAATTGACCCAGTAGATGGAACTGTGAGAAGATAAATAATTTTACAAAATAAAAAGAAAAAAAGACCTAAGTGATTTATTAGAAATTATCACTAAAGAGGTCTTTTATTTTTGTGTTCTTAATTCTTTTTAAATTTTCTTCTCTATCTTTTAAAGATGAATTAAAATTTTCAAATTTTATTTTAAACTTTTTAGATTCGGACATTAATTTTAAATTTGTTAGCCTTTCTGACTCGTTTAGATAATCAAAATAGTTTTCGCTTCTAATTTTTAAATTGCAGTAAATTTTATCTAAGCCCTTAGAAAAATCAAGCAGGTGATTTAAAGTTAAAATAATATCCATAGCAAAAAATGCAGTAAATATTAAGGCTAGAGAGTCAATAATTCTATCTTCAGCTGCTGATAAAAATAGTAACATAACTGGAGTAAAATGCTTTACGATAATAATATTTGCCATTCCAAAAATCAAAAGACCATATAGGCAAACTCTACTTTTAATTTGGAAGGGATAGTCGCTGTAGTCCCACCATTTTTGGTGAAAAAATTTCTCCAAAAAATATCCAATAATATATTCTATTGTGCAGGATAAAAGGGCAGAGTAAATAAAAATGTATAGACTTGACTGAAAATCTCTAAGCATTAAGTAAGAAATTGTTGCACCAATGCCATAGATTGGGCAGGTCGGTCCAATTAAAAATCCTCTGTTATACAATTTATCTAGTTCTATTGTGGAGCATGGGAAACTCTCCCAACACCAGCCAATAAAAGAGTAGATAAAAAATATTAGATATAATTCTGAAATTCTCATAAATTTTCAAAACCCACTTTCATAGATCTTCTCTTTATAGTTTCCACAGCAGAAACATATTTGTCAGAGAAAGTTACAATCCAAGATTCTAAATACATTGGTGGAAGAATAGTTAGGGGAAACATGTGCTTTACTATTATGTCTCTTTCAATTCGATTTAAATTTAATTCACTTTTCGCATTTTTATAGGCCTTCATGGGATGAGTAAAACCGTGAATCATTCTTTCCCTTTTGCCATCGTGCCAATCGTATAGGAAATAATCGTGAAGAAGGGCGCCTCTAATCATTGAGTCCATATCTACATCTAAATTATATTTTTCTGCTATTTCAATAGATTTTTTTGCAACAGAAATAACATGAGTGTAGACAGAAGTGTTGCCATGTTGTATGAAATTTTTTGTTTCTTTAAATCTCGTATTCTCATTTAAAAAGGCGATGATTTCTTGAAGTTTTTCTTTGTTATTCATAAAATCTCCTCATTGTTATTTTAAACTATAAAAGTAAAAATATTTCAAAGTTTTTGTTAAATTTTTAAAACATTGCAAATTTTATGCCTTAAATATAGGTTTTTTATAGATTAATTTTTAAAAATTTTATTTTGCAAAAAAATAAAAGCCATATTGCTATGACTTTTATATTTTACTAAAATTTTGTTTCAAAGTAAAATCTCTTTTCTTTATCAGACAAAATATCTGTAAGTTCGAGAAGCTTTGAACTTTCTTTGTCAACTGTTATTAAAGAGCTTGCCTTTTCGAAATTAGAAGGACTTAGAGAATATCTCTCTGCAATTTTTTTGATTTCATCTTCTTTTTTTGTAGTAAATTCATAAGTTACCTTGTCTTTTCTCTTTAAAATTGTTGGATTAGTCTTTACTGAATTTAAAAATTCAGACAAGTTTTCTCTAGTAAGTGATTTTTTAATTTCATCAAGGGAATAATTTTCAGCTGAAGCTTTTTTACCTTTAAGGTCTTCTAGTTTGACATTTATTTTTTCGCTGTTAACATCCCAAGGATTTTCATTAAGTCCAATTATAAGGTCCCTGTATTTTTCGTTAGTAGAAATATTTTTTTTACCTTCATTTTTTTCAGCTGGTTTTTCAAGATTTTCTTTAGCTTCAGGCTTTGGCTCAATATTTTTTTCTTCATTTTTTATATTTTCTTTAGATTCATAAGTATCGAGGTCAAGTTTTTCAATTGGCTTATAAACTTTTTTAGGCTTAGACTCAGTTTTTTCAGCTGATTTCACAAAATCTTCTTTAACTTGAGGATCCTGCTCAATCTTTTTTTCTTCATTATTTACAATTTCTTTAGAATTATCAATATCAAGATCAAGTTTTTCAATTGGCTTATAGACCTTTTTAGGTTTAGACTCAGTTTTTTCAGCTGATTTTACAAAATTTTCTTTAGCTTCAAGCTTTGAGTCAACTTTATCAACTTTAGGCTCAGGCTTTTTAATAGGTTCATTAACTTTTTCCTTAGCCTCTTCTATTTTTGGTTCAACTTTTTCAACAGGCTTTTCAGATTTTTCAGCCAAAGTATCAAGTTTTTTATCTTCAATTTTATTAACAGGAGCTTTTTTTACTTCTTCTAAATCTGTTTTTCTTTTTTCTCTTCTCTTTTTAGCACGATCTTTCTTTCTGGAACCATCATATTTTTGTTCATCTTGTTTTTCAAAAGATTTAGTAGAATCATTTTTACTTATATTATCTTCTTTGACCTCAGAAGTTTTTAAAGAATTTTCAGAATCTTTAAGCAATTCTTCCCTATGTACTTTTTCAGCAGAAGTTTTTTCTCTAGCTTCAATAGATTTTTTTTCTCTAGGAGTATTTTTATTTTGATTTTTTCTCCACATAATATAGCAAACGATTACAATAATGGCAATAACAATAATTAAGCCCATAATAACACCTCCAATTAAATAATATTATACCACTTCTATATAAAATAAAACACTTTAATTAGATAAAAAAATAAAAACTTTATAAAAAAAAGACTCGCAAGGAGTCTTAATATTTATAAATTATTTTTTGCTAATTTTTTCTTTCTATTTTATTTTTTAATATTCCTACTACATCGCGAACTTCACGTACTCCTAAATAATATAGACAGATTACATATACGCAAGCTGCTATTGTAACTATTAACATAAGTAGGATTAGTCTTAGTAGTGTTTGCATTCCTCCACTTGTAAAGGACATTATTAGTTTTTCGTAAGGGAAGTAGGAAAGTGAAACTGCTCCCATTGCAATTGAAGCCATAAAGGTTTTTATTGACGCTTTTATATAAGATTTTGTTCCAAGATTTCCTATTTTCTTTTTTAGTAAAATGAAGGAAATAAAAAGTGCAATTGTTGTTGCAATAGAAACTGACGCTGCAAGTCCATTTGTTCCGTAATGTCTTGCTACTAAAAGATTTAGCCCAACATTTATTATTACATTTGTAACTCCTACGTAAAAAGGTGTTTTTGTGTCTTCAATGGAATAATAAATTCTATTTAGGACATTTATTACTGAAATTGAAATTAATGATAGGGAGTAACATCTCAATGTTGATGTTGCTGCTATACCGTCTGCCATGGTAAAGGATCCACGGACAAAGGCAATTTCTATTATTGGTCTTGCTAATATTATTAGTCCTACTGTTGCTGGCACTGTTATAAAGAGTACAGTTTTAATTGATGCGTTCATAACTTTTTTGCCAAGTTTCATATCTCCTGAACCTAAAGTTTTTGTAAGGATTGGAAAGACAATTGCTGTTATTGCTGTTATGAAAATTCCAATTATCATTGTATTCATTTTATTTGAATAATATAAAATTGATGCGGCGCCTCTACCCATGCCTGATGCCAAGTTTCTATTTACGATTGTGTTTATATCATTTACAGAAACGGATACAAAAACTGGCAGTGCAAGTATAAGTGCTTCTTTTACATATTGATCTTTAAAGTCTGCAATAATTTTTGGTCTGTAACCAATTTTCATTGCATTAGGAAGTAAGAATAAAAATTGTGCAAGTATTCCTAAGACTGATGCAATAGTAAGACCCATTATGCCTACATGACGAGAAAATAGGGCTAAATAAACTATATACGTTAAGTTCAATGGAATAGCTATGGCACCAGTTGCTGCAAATTTACCACCATGTTGTAAATATCCTTCCATTACTCCAACCCAAGAAGAAAATAAAACTACTGGCATTCCAACTTGTATCAATTTAACGACAATGGCGTAAGTTTCTGGATCAGCTTGTGATGCTGATAAAAGTGCTATTTGATTTGGAAAAACAATTCCAAGAATAATAAGGACAAAGGACACTAAAGATGCCACCATTAATAAATTATTTGTGAAATAATTTTTTCTGCTTGGTCCATGGTCTAATTCAGCTTTTTGTGCAGAAGGTATATAAGTTGTTGCTATTGCCTGTGTTACAAAACTTGCTATCATTGCTGTTGCAGCCTGTGCAAGAGAAAAGGCATCCATTTCTTTTCCTGCACCAAAGACGTAGGCAGTAAGTGATTCTCTAAAAAAACCAAAAACTTTTCCTACTAATAAAAAAACAGTGATGGCAAGAGTGGATTTTGCAATTCTAGAACCTGTGCTACTTTGGCTATTTTTATTTTCCAATTTAAAATCTCCTTTATAAGTCTTATCAAATTATAATTTGTTTAAAAATTTATGTCAAGTAAGCTTATTTTCTGTGCTTTTAAAGAATTTTATTTTTGTGTTATTATTAATATAAATTATTGTATTATAAATTTAAGGGGAGGAAAAATGAAAAATAAAAATTTAATTAAAAGAGTTTTGCCATATTTTTATAAGTATAGACTGACACTCTTTTTGGATTTATTTTGTGCAGGACTGACTACAGCCAGTGAAATGATTTTGCCACTAATTCTTCGTGCCCTAACTACTAGGGGCATGAATGATTTAGCCTCAATTAGCTTTGACTTTGTGCTAAGACTTTCACTTTTATATATTTTTATAAAATTTATTGAAGTAATTGCTCAGTATTTTATGACTAGCATTGGTCATATAATGGGTGCAAAAATTGAGACTGATATGAGAAAAGACCTTTATTCTCATCTTCAAAGTCTCTCTGATACTTTTTATAATGAGACAAAAGTTGGCGTTATAATGTCAAGAATAACTAACGACCTTTTTGACATAACAGAGTTTGCTCATCACTGTCCAGAAGAATATTTTATTGGTGCTATAAAAATTATTATTTCATTAATAATTCTTCTTAGCATAAATGTAAAAATGACTCTACTTATTTATATTATGATTCCACTTATGATATATTTTTCAGGTCATTTTAGAAACAAAATGCGTGTAGCACAAAAGGATCAAAGAGTTCACATAGGTCATCTTAATTCTTCTATTGAAGATTCTCTTCTTGGCATAAAAGTTGTAAAATCTTTTGCTAATGAAGATGTTGAAAAAGAAAAATTCACTTACGAAAATAATAAATTTTTAGGTATAAAAAAGAGATATTACAAGTCCATGGCAGGCTTTAATACAATTAACAGAGTCTTTGATGGACTAATGTATTTAATTTTAATTGCAAGTGGCGGATATTTTCTCATGAAAAGAGAAATTGGTCCAGAAGATTTAATTGTCTATGTAATGTTTATTCAATCTCTTCTTGCTACAGTTAGACGAATTATTGAGTTTACTGAGCAGTTTCAAAAAGGAATGACTGTCATTGAAAGATTTGCAGAAATTATGTCTATTGAACCTGATATAAAGGACAAAAAGGGTGCCTGTGAAATAAAAAATGTTAAGGGAGAAATTTCTTTTAATAATGTTGACTTTTCTTATGGAAAGGGCGAAGGCAAGGTTTTAAATAATTTTTCTGTTGATATTACTCCAGGAGAAAAACTTGCAATTGTCGGACCTAGTGGTGCAGGAAAGACAACTATTTGTAATCTCATTCCAAGATTTTATGATGTTGATAGCGGATCTGTCACAGTAGATGGAATTGATGTTCGTGATATTAAAATAAAATCTTTGAGAGAAAATATTGGAATAGTCCAACAAGATGTATATTTATTTTCTGGCACAGTGAAGGACAATATTGGTTACGGAAAAAGTGATGCCACAGATAAAGAAATTATTGAAGCTGCAAAACTTGCCGGTGCCTATGAATTTATAAAGAGTCTTCCCAATGGCTTTGATACCTACGTTGGTGAGCGTGGTGTAAAACTATCTGGAGGTCAAAAGCAAAGAATTTCCATTGCCAGAGTATTTTTAAAAAATCCACCAATTTTAATTTTAGATGAAGCAACATCTGCCCTTGATAACAAAAGTGAAATTGTAGTCCAAGATTCTATAGAAAAACTTTCAAAGGGAAGGACTACTATAACTATTGCTCATAGACTTACAACAGTTCAAAATGCAGATTTAATTATTGTCATGACTAGAGATGGCATTGTAGAAAGAGGAAGTCATGAGGAGTTAATGAAAAGGAAAGCTTACTACTACAATCTATACACTAAGGGTGGAAGGTTAGAGTAATTTATTGATTTTCGGGTAATATTTTATTAAGAACTTAATTTGCGAGGTGTATTATGCAAGAATATATAGAAATAATTAAAAAGAGAAGATCTTATTACAATTTGTCTGAAGATATCAAGCTATCTAATGAGGAGATAAAATATTTAATTGAAGATGTCCTAAATACTACACCTTCTCATATGAATTCACAAACAACTAGAGTCCTTTTACTTTTTGATGACAAGTCAAAGGATTTTTGGAAGAGGGTAAATGAAACTTTTGACAACAAAATTAAGGAAGAAAAATTTCATGGATTTTATCATGCCAAGGGTACTGCCCTAATTTTTATCGACAAAGATGAAATTAAGGAGGAGGAAAAAAATATTCCTTCCTATAAAGAATATTTTGAAACTTGGGGTCATCATTCAGCTGCTATGATTCAGCTAAATATTTGGCAAGCACTTCGTGATGAAGAAATTGGCGCAAGTAATCAACATTACAATCCTGTTATTGATTCTTGGGTAAAGGATCTTTATGAAATTCCTGATTCATGGGAACTTATTGCAGAGATGCCCTTTGGAAAAATTGAAGAAGAGCCAGAAGAAAAGGATAAAAAGCCAATTGATGAAATTTTAAAGGTTATTGAATAATAATAAGTGTAAAAAGTAGGCGAGAGTCTACTTTTTTCTTTTAACTTATACTTGTAATAAAAAATTCTTATGTCTATAATAAAAGTATCAGGGGAGCTTTTGCTGAGATTAGGATATCCTTAAACCCTTTGGACCAGGACAGGTAATGCTGTCGCGGGAAAAGTACGTCTCCAGCTAGGGGACTTTTTTTATGCAGAAATTTATTTGCAAATTTATTTGAGGAGGTAATTATGAAGATTTCAGTAGCGATACAAATCCTTCCTACAACAAAAGAAGGCACAACAGAATCTATTGTTGAAGTTGTAGATAAGGTAATCGAATATATAAAAAGTGAAAAGGTAAATTATGTTGTTACGCCCTTTGAAACAGTTATAGAATTAGATGACTTTGACAAAGCCTTTGAAATTCTAAAAAACTGCGTAAAGATGGCGGGCGAAATTTCAGAACAAGTTGCTTGTTATTCTAAAACATTTTATTCTGAAAAGGGGATTTTGACAATCGATGAAAAAACCGGCAAGTATCAAGGATAATATCTCAGCAGCTTCTTTGATTATAATTATTTTAGCTATCTGGCATTTTGTAACTACAAGGGGAATAGTTGGAAGATTTTTACTTCCAAAGCCCTTTGATGTTGTAAAAGCTTTTGTGACAGATTTTTCTACTATATCATCTCATCTTGGGGCAACACTTACAGAAGCTTTTATAGGCTTATTTATCGGTGTTACTCTTGGATTTTTAATAGCTCTTCTCATGGATTTATCTGATACAGTTTATTCAGCTTTTTATCCAATACTAGTAATAACACAAACTGTTCCAACAGTTGCTATTGCACCACTACTTGTACTTTGGATGGGCTATGGAGTTATGCCAAAGATTGCACTAATAGTTATTGGAACTTTTTTTCCAATTGCAGTGTCTCTCTTAGAAGCTTTTAAAGAGGTGGATCAGGATAAAATAAAATTATTAAAGGCAATGGGAGCAGACAAGGCAGAAATTTATAGGTACATTAAATTTCCAGAGAGCTTAACAAATTTTTTCGCAGCCTTTAAAATTGCTGTTTCCTATTCTGTAGTTGGAGCTGTTATTGCAGAGTGGCTAGGTGGTTATAAAGGTTTAGGAGTATATATGATTAGAGTTCAAAAAAACTACTCCTTTGATAAGATGTTTGCAGTTATATTTTTAATTTCGGCAATTTCTCTTATTTTGATGAAGCTAGTTAGCTTTATACAAAAAAAGATGATGCCGTGGACGGAGGAAAAATGAAAAATTTAAAAAAATTATCAGTTTTATTATTAGCAGGTCTTATGCTTACAGCTTGTGGAAAAACTGAAAACAAAAAAGCTGAAGAAAAGAAAGATCTTCCTACAGAAAAAGTTAGCTTTTTACTTGATTGGGAACCAAATGTAAACCATGCAGGACTATATGTGGCAATGGATAAGGGATTTTTTGCAGATGAAGGTATTGAAGTAGAAGTAAATCAACCACCAGCAAATGGAGCTGAAGCACTTGTTGCATCAGGAAAAGCAGACTTTGGAGTATCTTACCAAGATACAATTGCTCCTGCCTTTGCAAGTGATAAACCACTACCTGTTACAGCGGTTGCTGCAATAATAAATCACAATACTTCTGGAATTATTTCACTTAAAGATAAAAATATTGAAAGACCAAAGGATATGGAAAATCATAATTATGCAACTTGGGGACTTCCAATTGAACAAGCAATATTAAAACAAGTAGTAACAGATGACGGTGGAGATTTTTCAAAAGTTCAACTAATTCCAGAAAATGTAGTAAATGCAGTTCAAGCTATCAGTGGGAAAATTGACACAGTTTGGATTTTCTATCAAGTTGACGGAGTACTTGCAGGAAAAGAAAATGTTCCAATAAATTATTTTGCTTTTAGAGATATAAGCCCTGTATTTGATTATTACACACCTATTTTAATTGCAAATAACGACTTCTTAAAGAATAAAGAAGATGTTGCAAAGAGATTTATGCGTGCTTTTTCTAAGGGATATGAATATGCAGCAGAAAATCCAAAGGAAGCAGCTGACATTTTAGTTAAAACAAATCCGGAACTTGACAAAGATTTTGTTGAAAAGGGAATGGAATATTTAGCTGATAAATATAAAGACGATGCGAAATACTTCGGTGAAATTAATCCTGATAGATGGAACAATTTCTACGCTTGGTTATGGGAAAATAAACTAATCGATAAGGAAATTCCAAAAGATTTTGGTTTCACTGATGAATTTATTAATCCTGAAAAATTAAAATGAGTGAAAAATTAGAAATTTTAAGAGTAGAAAATGTTGACAAGTCCTTTGATGACAAGCTAGTTTTAAAGGACATAAACATTAAATTAATGAGAGGCGAATTAGTTTCTCTTGTTGGAGTATCTGGAAGTGGAAAGACTACGCTATTTAACATAATAGCTGGTCTTTTAAAACCAGATAAGGGAAAAGTTTTTTTAAAGGGAGAAGATGTAACAGGAAGGGCAGGAAAAATTTCCTATATGCTACAAAAAGATTTACTTCTTCCTTACATGAGCATAATAGACAATGTTTCTCTTTCTCTTGTTCTTAGGGGTCATAAGAAAAAAGAAGCAAGAGAAAAAGTTCGCGGATTATTTAAAGATTTTGGATTAGAGGGCACACAGGAAAAATATCCATCACAACTTTCTGGAGGCATGGCACAAAGAGCAGCACTTCTTAGGACTTATGTCTTTTCCAATGAAGTTGCACTATTGGATGAGCCTTTTTCTGCCCTTGATGCTATAACAAAGGCTTCAATTCACAAGTGGTACAAAAATATTATTAACGAGATGAAAATTTCTACGATTTTTATAACTCATGATATTGAAGAGGCAGTTAAGATTTCTGATAGAATTTATATCATGGGAAAAAATCCTGGAACCATTATTGACGAAATTGAAATTAATGAAGATTTTCAAGATAATTTTTTTGAAGATAAAAAATTTATTGAATACAAAAAATACATTATTGAAAAATTAGACAAATTAATTTAATATAGTTATAACTGGGATTTATGAGGCTTTTAGCCTCATTTTTTTATGAAAAAAAGTCTTAGTTTAAATACAATGATTTATTGTGACATGTTTGAAACTACAGAAAAACTGTATTATAATTAATACATAAGTATCTTATTTGTATAAAATTAAGGGGGAAAAAATGAAATATTGTGTAGACTTAAATAGTGATATTGGAGAATCTTTTGGAGCTTATAAAATGGGCATGGATTCAGAAATAATAAAGTATGTAACAAGTATTAATTGTGCTTGTTCTTATCATGCTGGTGATCCACTAATTATGGATAATACTTGTAAAGCTGCAGCAGAAAATGGTGTAGAAATTGGTGCACACCCAGGCTATCCAGATTTAATGGGATTTGGAAGAAGAAAGATGGATATAAAGCCAAAAGAAGCTAGAGCATATATGCTTTATCAAGTTGGAGCACTTGCTGCTTTTGCAAAGGCACATGGAAAAAAATTACAACATATAAAACTTCACGGAGCATTTTATAATACTGCTTGTAATGATGAAAAACTTGCCAATGCTGTTTTAGATGCCGTTGAAGAATACGATAAAAATTTAATTTTAATGGTACTTAGTGGTTCATATATTGCAAAAGAAGGAAAAAGAAGAGGACTTAGAGTAGCTCAAGAAGTTTTTGCTGATAGGGGATATAATGAAGACGGAACTCTTGTAAACAGATCTCTTCCAGGTGCTTTTGTTAAAGATCCTAAAGAAGCTATTCCTAGAGTTGTAAAGATGATTAAAGAAAATAAAGTTACGACTGCAGATGGAAAAGAAATTGACATAGTTGCAGATTCAATTTGTGTTCACGGAGACAATCCAGAAGCTCTTGAATTTGTAAAAAATATAAGAGAAGGATTAAAAGCTGAAGGTATTGAAATTAAACCTTTGACAAGTTTTTTAAAGTAAGGAGGAAGGATGAAGAATAAAAAAAGTGATTTATCAGTTCTAATTGGAGCTGCATTTTTAATGGCAGCTTCATCAGCAGGTCCAGGTTTTATTGCACAAACAGGAACTTACACTTATGAATTTGGTTTATCTTTTGCCTTTGTAATTATTTCTTCTGTAATTATTTCTTACATTGCACAGCTAAATGTTTGGAGAGTTATTGCAGTTTCAAAGATGAGAGGACAAGATATAGCAAATAAAGTATTGCCTGGATTGGGATATTTTATTGCAATTCTAGTTGCTCTTGGAGGACTTGCTTTTAACATTGGAAATGTTGGAGGAGCAGGGCTTGGTTTAAATGTAATTTTTGGAATTGATGCGAGAATTGGTGCAGCAATTGGTGGAATAATTGGCATTATAATTTTTGCATCACCATCAGCAAAAAGTTTATTAGATCAAGTTACTAAATATTTTGGAATAGGTATGATTATTTTAATTACTTATGTAGCTGTTAAAACTAATCCACCTCTTGCCGAAGCAGCTAAGTCAGCCTTTTTGCCAGGTGAATCTATAACAAATTTGTTTCCAGCTATTATAACTTTAATAGGAGGAACAGTGGGAGGATATATTATTTTTTCTGGTGGTCATAGGCTTATTGATGCTGGCATTACTGGGGAAGAAAATTTAGGCGAAGTAAATAAATCTGCAAGTCTTGGTATAGTAGTAGCTTTAATTCTTAGAATTGTATTATTCCTTGCAATTTTAGGGGCAATGACTGTTTCTATGTCAAGTATTGATCCAGATAATATTCCTGCAAGTGCTTTTAAAATAGCAGCAGGAAATCTTGGCTATAAAATTTTTGGAATAGTATTTTTTATTTCAGCTCTTACGCCAATTGTTGGAGCTGCATACACTTCAGTTTCTTTTCTAAAAACTTTATTTAAAACAGTTGAAGATCACGAAAGTATTGTGACTATATTATTTATTGTTTTTTCAACTATTGCCTTTATATTAATTGGCAAGCCACAAAAATTATTAGTAGTCGTTGGAACTTTAAATGGTTTTATTTTACCAATAACTCTTGCAGTTATTTTGCTTGCCTCTAAAAATAAAAAAATTGTTGGAAATTACCGACATTCAAATCTTCTTTATATTTTAGGCTGGTTAGTAGTTATATTTACTGCATACATGAGCCTTCAAACAGTAATAAATAGTTTTGGTAATTTAATGGGATAAGTTAGGAGTTAAATATGTATAAAGAAATAAAATATCTAAGTGCAGGCGACTCTGCAATTGTAATGGAATTTGGCGATACAATTGAAAAAGAAATTAATGCAAGTATTGCCGCAGTTGTTGAAAATTTAAAAAAAGAAAAAATAGATGGGGTTTTGGATATTTTGCCAACTTATAGGTCAATTTTAATTAATTATGATCCTATAAAAATTTCTTACGAAGAAATTGTTGAAAATCTAAAAAAACTTAGTAATGCAAATAATATTAAAGAATCTGATGAAGTTAGACTTGTAGAAATTCCAACCCTTTATGGTAAAGAATATGGACCAGATATTGAATTTGTTGCAGAAAATGCAAATCTTAGCGTAGATGAAGTTATAAAAATCCACTCTGGCACAGATTACCTAGTTTATATGATGGGATTTATGCCAGGCTTTACTTATCTTGGTGGACTTGATGAGAGAATTGCAACTCCAAGACTAAAAAGTCCAAGACTAAAAATTGAAGCAGGTTCTGTAGGTATTGCTGCAAATCAAACAGGCATGTACCCACTAGAATCACCTGGAGGATGGCAATTAATAGGAAGAACTCCACTTAAACTCTATGATGATACAAAAGAGCCACCAGTATTTATCCAAGCAGGTGACTATATTAGATATATTCCAATAGATGAAAAGAAGTACAAAAAAATAGAAAAAGAAGTAAAAAATAATTCTTACAAAATTTCAATTAAAATGTTAAAGAGGAGTGATCTTCATGAGTAGTATTGATGTAATAAATGGTGGAATTCTTACGACAATTCAAGATTCTGGTAGATATGGATACCAAGAGTTAGGTATTCCAACATCAGGTGTCATGGATGATTACAATTATAGACTTGCAAATATTTTAGTAGGAAATAAACTTGACGAAGCTGTATTTGAAATGACTTTCTTTGGTCCAACTTTAAAGTTTAATGAAAATCTTATTATTGCTATTACAGGTTCAAATATGAATCCAAAAATAAATGGAGAGCTTGCTCCAATGTATGAAACAATAAAGGTAAAAAAAGGAGATACTCTTCAATTTGGAAAAGTTAATGAAGGTATAAGATCTTATTTAGCTTTTGGAGGTTCTATTGATGTGCCTATTGTAAATGGCTCTAAGTCAACTCATATTAAGACAAAAATGGGAGGAATAGAAGGCAGAGCTTTAAAAGCTAAGGATGAAATTAACATTAAAAAATCAAAAGAAGAAACAATGAGAAAAATACCTGAAAAATATATTCCAAAAATTTCACATTGCAATATTTTAAGAATTGTCTTAGGACCTCAAGATGATTTTTTCACTGAAAAAGGAATTCACGATTTATTTAGATCAGGTGGATATCAAGTTACTAAAGACTTTGACAGAATGGGAATTAGATTAAAGGGAACTGCTATTGAACACAAAGAAACAGCTGATATTATTTCTGATGGAACTACTTTTGGGTCAATTCAAGTACCTGCAAATGGTCAACCAATTATTCTTGTTGCCGATAGACAAACAACTGGTGGTTATACAAAAATTGGAAATGTAATTACAGCAGATCTTCATAAACTTGCCCAAATGACATTTTTGGATAAAGTTCTTTTCCAAGAAATAAAAATTGAAGAAGCTCAAAAATTAGCTATTGATTACAAAAATAAATTTGATTTAATAAAAAAAGAATCTATAATATAAAATCCTTAAAAATTAAATTTTAAAGGAGATTAATTATAATAAAAGCAACTAGAAATAATTTATTTTTTAGTTTAATATATTCTTTATAAAAAATATTAAAGTAGATGATTAAGTGGAAAATAATTATTTAATAATAATTTTAAATTTAATAAATTTTATATTGTACGGAATAGACAAGTATAAAGCCAAGCATAATTTGTGGAGAATTAGCGAAAAAACACTTTTGACGCTTTCGGTTTTGGCAGGAGTTGGGGGTATTCTTGGAATGGAAATTTTCCACCACAAGACTCGCGAAAAAAAATTTTACCTTGCCAACCTTATTGGTATAGCTCTTACAATTTATTTAGTAAAAAATTAAGGATGCATTTTATTGCATCCTTTTTTAATGGTCAATTTCAGCTAGAATATCTCTATTATCTAACATTTTTAAAATATTTTTTATGTCTAAAATTATAACATTTTCTTTTTTTAATTTTTCTTTAGTTTCCTTTTTTAAGAAAGAAGTATTTATAAATAAAACTGGAGTTATGCCTTCATATAAACCGGAGAACTTATCTACTAAAGATTTTACTTCAGACTCTGGTAAAACTTCTATGTCTTTATATTTTTTAATATCAAGAGCGTATCTCTTTTTTCCTTTTTTTACATAAAAGTCAAAGGAAGCTTCTTTTCTTGTATTATTAAATCTTTCAACTGTGTAGCCAGTTCTCTCAAGGGCAATTTTTGCAAGTTTTTCTGCTGTAACTTCCTCTGATAAACTTGAAAGAGCTCGCAAAAGATTTTGTGGAAAAATTTTAAAAATTGCTGTGCAAATATCCTTATCCTCTGGTCCACTTTTGTAGTCAAAGCCAATTAACATGCCATTAACTATGTTAAAATGTCCATGAGCCAAGGCATTTCTTATGTGACGAAAAAGAGAGTCAGTTTTTGATTCCCTTTCAGCCTTTGTAAGAATTATTTTTTGTGAGTGAGGACAAATTTTATCTTCATAAAATTTTACTATGTCTTTATCAATATAATCTAAAAAGGCTACGTCCTTATTTTCTAAACTCATGTAATTTTTTATTATGCCAAAGACAAAATTTTCAAAACTAAGAGAAGATGTGAGCTCATTTTCAGGTGACTGCAGAGAATTTATATTTGGCACATACCATAAGAGGTATTCTAAAGTTTTTGTCATCTCTTCTGTAAGTTTTATGGGCGTATTTTCGTGATAAATTGAATAAGAAACCTTATCTTTACAGGTCTCAAATTCAAATCCAAATCTTTTTAAATTAGCTGGCACATTTTCTCCTTCTCTCTAAAATACTTCTAAATAAAGTATAACACAGATTAATAATTTTTATAAAAGTATAAAAATAGAATTGACTTTATTATAGATATCGTATTAAATAAATATAAATGTAAAAATATAATTAAAATTTTGGAGGGCAAATGGAAAATTTTGACAACATAGAAAAGAAAAAGAAATTTATTCCAAATATAGATACTGAACTAAGAAGAAGACAAGTGTCTGTGCCAGAAGTTACTTATAGAGCAAGTGGAATAAATTTTCTTGGCAAGAGAATAAAATCACTCATGTTTACAAATGATATTCCAGTTGTTGTAAATAACAACGCACAAGGTATTATGTCTGTCTATCCCTTTACACCACAACTAAAAATTATATCAGCCATAATAGAAGTTGCATCTGTTCCAGTATTTGTTGGAATAGGTGGAGGGACAACATCAGGTTTAAGATCAGTAAATATTGGCTTGCAAGCAGAATTACTTGGAGCAGCAGGTGTTGTAGTAAATGCACCTATGTCAAATGAAAATATTGAACTAATTTCAAATACTCTTGATATAGCAGTTATTGCAACTGTAATAAGTAAATATGATGATATATTGGGAAAAGTTAAGGCTGGAGCAAGAGTTTTAAATATTGCAGGTGGTAAAAAGACTGCAGAACTAGTAAAATATACAAGAAAGATAGTTGGAGATGAATTTCCAATTATTGCAACCGGTGGTCATACTGATGAGCATATACTTGAAACCATAGAAGCAGGTGCAAATACCATCACTTATACACCAAAATCAAGCTCAGAAATTTTTTCAGAAGTTATGGATAATTATAGACTTAACTTGAAGGAAAAGGAGAAATAAAAATAAAGGAGAAAAAATGGAATTTGGAATTTTATCGATAGTTCCTCCAATTGTTGCCATTGCCTTGGCACTGATAACCAAAGAAGTAATAACTTCACTTTTAATAGGGATTTTATCTGGAGGACTTATTTACACTGGCGGAAATATTATATCCGCTTTGGAAACAGTTTTTGAATTAATGGGAACTAAACTTGGAGATAATGCTCTAATGCTAGTGTTTTTAACAATGCTAGGTTCTCTAGTAATGGTAATGAATATGGCAGGGGGCTCCTTTGCTTATGGAAAATGGGCAAGTAAAAAAATTAAGAGCAAAAAAATGGCAAAGCTTGCCACATCTTTTTTAGGAATGTTAATTTTTATAGACGATTATTTTAACTGTCTAACAGTTGGAGCAGTTATGAAACCAATTGTTGATGAAAATAAGGTTTCTAGGGCAAAGCTTGCACACATAATTGACTCAACTGCAGCACCTGTATGTATTCTTGCACCTGTTTCATCTTGGGCAGCTTCTGTAGTTGCAGTAATAGGAGATACTGGCGTAAAAAACCCAATGAGCGTATTTTTAAGCACTATACCTATGAATGTTTATCCTATACTTACACTACTTTTGATTTTATATTTTTGCACATCTGATATAGAAATAGGAGTAATGGAAAAATACGAATTAAATGACACATCAAGAATTCTTGAAAATGAAGAAGTTGGTTATGAGTACTCAAAAAATGGAAAAGTTTATGACTTAGTGGTGCCAATTTTAGTATTAATTTTTGTAACTGTAGCGATGATGTTAAAGACTGGAGGATTTTTCTCTGATGGAGTAGGAGCAGCAGCAGCCTTTGGGAATGCAAATGTAAACTTGTCTCTTGTAATAGGAGCTTTTTTTGCAATAGCAGTTTCCTTTGTAATGTATATTCCAAGAAAACTTTTAAAGTTTGAAGAATTTATGAAGGGAATAGTTGAAGGAATGAAGACAATGGTTTCTGCAATAGTAATACTTTCTCTTGCCTGGACAATTGGTGGCATTACAAGTGATGAATTTTTAAATACAGGATCATACATTGCATCACTAATTTCAAACTCAACTATGCCAATGTGGCTTTTACCTGCAATAATTTTTGTAGTTGGAGCATTTTTGTCTTTCTCAACTGGAACAGCTTGGGGAACTTTTGGAATTTTAATTCCAATAATGGTTCCAATATTAATGCATACAAATCACATGCACTACTTGACAATTGTTCTTGCAGCAATTTTTTCTGGTTCAGTATTTGGAGATCATTGCTCACCAATTTCTGATACAACAATACTTTCATCAGCAGGAGCAGGATGTGATCACATAGCCCACGTATCAAGTCAGCTTTCTTATGCAATTAGTGTAGGCTCTGCATCAGCACTTGCCTTTTTAGTGTCAGGAATAATAGGAAAGCCTGCGCTTACACTTCCAATTGGAATAGCAATTCTTGCAGTTATAGTCTTTGTTTTAAAGAGAATGACAATAAATAAGTATATAAAAAATACTAAATAATTTTTAGGACTAACTTTTTAGTTAGTCTTTTTTTAATGAAATTTTAAAAAAATTTTACAAAGATATATTTTTTGTCAAAAATTTTCATTTATCTATTTAAAAAATCTTTAAAGTGGTATATATTTTAAAGAATAAAGTAAGGGGTGCATTATGAGCTTTCAAATTGAAAAGAAAAATATATTAGATTACGAAGTAGACGCAATAGTGAATGCAGCAAATGCAGAATTAAAAAGAGGCGGCGGAGTTTGTGGACAAATTTTTAAAAAGGCGAGTGACAAAGAATTAGAAGAAGAATGTAATAAACTTGCACCGATAAAAGCAGGCGAATCTGTTATTACAAAGGGCTATAATTTAAAATCAAAATACATAATTCATTCAGTAGGACCTATTTATTTTGATGGCAACCAAAAAGAAAGAGAAACTTTAGAAGCAGCTTATAGATCTGCTCTTGAACTTGCAGTGAAAAATAATTTAAAAAGCCTAGTATTCCCACTACTATCTTCAGGAATTTACGGCTATCCACTTGATGAAGCAGCAGAAGTAGCAGTTTATACAATAAGAGATTTTATTAAGGGTAAGGACTTAGATGTAACAATTTCTGCCTTAAATGACAATGTAGTAAGGGTATTGAAAGAAAAAAATAAAAAGTGGATTGAAAAATAAAAATTTATTTAAAATAAAAATTTCTTAGAGAAAAAGGACCTGCCTAGCAGATCCTTTTTTAGTTAAAAATTTTATTTACTTGTAAACTTAGTATAATAATCTCTTTATTTCGTTTCTCATTCTTATTTTGCCAGCGTGATAGGCAACTTTACCTGCTCTTTTTGGGTTTAAAAGTGGCATTAATTTTATTCTTCTCCTTCTTCTCTTTGGCTTTATAAATTTTATAAAGGCAATAAATTTAATTAAGCTCTTTAATTTTTTCATAATTCCTCCTATTTTTTCTTTTTACTTGTTTTTATCTTATCAGAAGATTTTTTTGATTTATCATGTTTTGAAGATTTTTTAGTCTTTTTATCATTATTATTTAAAGAATTATCTTCTTCATCTTCTCCAAATTCATTATACCACTCTCTAGTGTGAAAGTCGCAATGTTCCTTTGGCACAGTCATATAGTCATCAGGATAAATGCCATAATGGTCTTTTGCATCATATTTATCCTTTCTTTCAAAGCGAACAGTGTATAGGACTGATTCAGATGGACAAAACTGCGTTGCAAGTTTATTTGAATCTTTGCAAATTAAATATTTTTTAAATAAATCATCTTGCTCACTTGGCTCTGTGCCAGAGATGAATTTTTCCCTGTAAGATGCACCAGCGTAGTTGCTCATTTTTGTGGCAAGTTTACCGCTTTTTGATGAAATATTTCTCGTCACAATATAAGATGGATCTTCATCAAATTTTTCATCCTTGCTTAAATTTTTTGCCATTCTATTAAATAACTCGACTGCAGAAGATTTATCAGATGAAAGAGAAATTTTTGGAGAATCAGCACCAATCCAAAGAGAAATTGTGTGGCTCTTATTAAAGGCATTTATAAAATAATCTGAATTTGTCTTATTTTGTCCCAAGTAAGCCCCAGTTTCTGAATTTCCTATACTTGTTCCACTGGCATTACCTCTAGTGCCATTAGAAATAAAAGCATCTTTTAAAAGATGAGAAATCTTATGGTCAAAAAGTTTTTTCTCCTTCTTGGAGTTGTCTATAATTATATTTCCACTTGGGTCTTCAATTTTTAAAATTGCAGTTTCTTCTTTATATACTCCTTCATTGGAAATTGTCTGATACATCTTTGATAAATCATAAAGACTTAAGCCAACTTGCATATTTCCAAGGGCAAGAGACTCTAAGTTTTCGTCATTTTTCTTTTTATTTTCCTTTTGATTTATAAAATAATCATTGCCATCTTCCTTTATTATTTCAAATTTTTTAAGGACATCAAGGGCTTTGTCTTTACCAATTTCATTTAGGAGGTCTGCTGCAATTACATTGGAAGAATTTTCCATGGCAAGGCGAATAGTCATTAGTCCCTTAAAGGAATCGTAGTAATTGTGTGGCCAAAACAATCCGTCATAAGTTCTTGGCACATCGTCATAGACATCTCCAAGAGTTTTTCCCTCCATAAGTGCTGGAAGGTAGACAGTTAAAGGTGTAAGGGCAGATCCTGGTTGCCTATAAGAATCTGTTGCACGATTTAAAATTTTTGCGTTTTTTGTCCTAACATCGAGACCGCCAATTATTCCTTCCACAAAACCAGTGTCATTATTTACGACAATCATTGCTGATTGAGGTTGCATAAGTGGATTTGGATTAAAGTCAAAATATTTATTTGAAATAATCAACTTGTCATTTTCGATTTTATAGAAATCTGGATAGTCCTTTAAGTAGGATCCATCAATTATTAAATAATTATTTTTAAGTTCTCCGGCTCCTTCTTCAATTTTTAGTCCACCAATTTCAAAGGTATTTAAAATTTTGTTATTGTCGATGACATAGGCATCTATAATGTCAATTTTTTGTCCTAAATCTTTGAAATAAAGGCTTTTAATTTTTAAATCACCATGAGATGAAATGCTGTAAGATGATTTTGGAATTACTAAATTAAAATTCTCATCTAAAATATTGTTGCGATGAAAGTATAAAATTTCGTCGCCAAAGATAATATTGTTGCCAGCATCAAAGTTTAAATTTAACATTCTGCTGCCACCAGATGATGACCTATTTAATAAAAAGTTTTTAAAGTTTTCGTATTTATTTTCTAAGTCCTTTTGAATATTTTCGTCAATTGTTGAATAAACCTTGTAGCCACCAGTGAAAAGTTTATGCTCGCCTTCTTCCAAACTTGTCTTATAAAAATCAGCAAGGTATTTTGATGCCTCTTTTTTTATGTAGTCAGTGGAGTAGGTAGACATGGTGTGATTTTTAAAATTTCGTGGGTTTAAGGCACTTACAATGTCATAGTTTTTTGCCTTTTCATAATCTTTATCATCAATATAACCAAGTTCGTGCATTCTCATTAAAACAATTCTTTGTCTTTTAAAGGCATCGTCATTTAAAACCATGTAAAGGTCCTTGCCGTCAATTTCACGACTGCCAATAATTTTAAAGTCATCCTTTAAATATTCTTCTGGAACAGATTTAAAGGGAGAATAATTTGTTGGAGACTTTGGTATGCCGGCAAGAAGGGCAGCTTCTGCTATGTTTAAGTCCACTGCATCCTTAGAAAAATAAGTTTGAGCAGCAGCTTCAATGCCGTAGGCACCTTGTCCTAAGTTGATTCTATTTAAGTAGGCTTCCAAAATTTCATTTTTGTCCAGGACATCTTCCACGCGAAGGGAAAGGTAAGCCTCTTGAATTTTTCTGCCTAGAGTTTTTTGGTTAGTAAGATAAACTGATCGCACCAGTTGCTGAGTAATAGTTGAGCCTCCACGCAATAGAGAGCGAGACTTTATATTTGCAGCAATGGAAGATGCTATTCCAATGGGGTCCAGACCCTTGTGCTTATAAAACCTGTGGTCTTCAATGGCAACAAAGGCATTTTTTACATTATCGGGAATGTCATCTATGTCAATTAGTGTTCTGTACTCAAGAGATTCAATTTTTTCAATTAAGTTTCCTTCTTTAGAATAAATATAGGAGCTCTGATTAAAGGAAGAGCTCAAATTATTTAAGTCTGTGGCAGGAGTTTTTGAAATGATCGAAATAATAAGTGCTGAAAAAAGTGAAATAATTAAAACAAAAATTAAAAGCAGAATTAAAAGTCCGATTTTAATTTTTTGACCCTTATTTAAATTTTTAAAATTATTTTTAAAATGTGCAAAATTTTTCATATTTACTCCTTTTTTCAATTATAACATTTTAAGAAGATGATTACTATTATGTTAATAAGCTAAAAAGTATTCTATTGGTTTTTTATATGGAGATTGTAGTATAATGTTTTTACAGATAAAGACTTTAAAAAAAAATAAATTTAAATTAGTAATGTAGTAAAATAAGGGTATAATAATATGACAAAGAAAGATAAGTTAATAAAAGACTTTAGAAGTGCTTCCGCAAAAAACAAATCATATAAAGATTTGGTAAAGCTTGCGGGTTATTTGGATTTAAAAATTCAGCAAGGACAGGGCTCTAGGTTTAAAATTTTTGATGCAAAAAATAGAAAATTATTAGAGTTACATAAAAAAAGTGAAGATCAAAACTTTAGAGAATATGAAATAAAATATATAAGAGAAATGTTAGATAAGATAGGGGTGTAATATGAAATATTTAAAACACAATGGTTATATAGGAGACATTAATTTTTCTGAGGAAGATAATTTGTATTATGGCAAGATTCAAGGCATTTATGCAATAGTTGCCTATGATGGAAAAAATTTAGAGGAATTAAAAGAAGATTTTAAGGAAGCTATCAAAAGTTATGAAGAGGATTTTGAAACAGAAAAAGCTATAAAAAGTTTTGATGATGCTCTAGTAGTTTAAATTTTATGAGACAAGGCTAGTGGGCCTTGTTTTTTTATGCAAAATTTTTTTAAAAGAGGAATTTGTCATTATGTAGTATAATGTAGTCATGGATAATGTTTATTTAGAGAATTTAAATTCAAATAAAAAATTAGAGAGAGTTATAACTGTTGGCACAAATATTGGCGCCTACCCTCATAGCCTTGAAACTTCTATGAAGGAGCTTAGTGACCTTGTCTTTGCAGATGGGGCAGAGGTTGTGGGAGAAGTTACGCAAAATATTTTAAAGTTCAATCCAAAATATTTAATTGGGTCAGGTAAGGTTGACGAGATAAAGGAAATGGTTGAGCTCTTAGAAGTTGATGCCGTTGTCTTTAACGACGAGCTTTCTGGCATACAAGTAAGAAATTTGGAAAAGAGAATTAAGAAAAAAGTAATTGACAGGACAAATTTAATCCTAGATATTTTTGGACTTCGCGCTACAACTTATGAGGCAAAGCTTCAAGTTGAACTTGCCATGCTTGAGTATCAACTACCTAGACTTCTTGGCATCGACGGATGGTCAAGAACTGGTGGTGGAATTGGTACAAGAGGACCTGGTGAGCAAATTATTGAAACTGACAGGAGAAGGTTAAAAAGAGAAATCGATAAAATTAAAGAAAAACTTGAAAAGGCAAAAAAAACTAGAGACACCACAAGGACTAGAAGACTTGACTCCAACATTCCAATTGTTTCACTTGTTGGTTACACCAACGCAGGCAAATCTACAATCTTAAATAGGTTAAAGGATGAAGATTCAGGAGAAGTTTCTGTTAAAAATATGCTCTTCGAAACCCTTGACCCATCTTCAAGAAAGGCAAGACTCCTTTCTGGTCGTGAGTTTATAATTTCTGACACTGTTGGTTTTGTTTCCAAGCTTCCTACAAAAATTGTTGAGGCTTTTAAGTCGACTCTTGAAGAAATCAAGTATTCTGATTTAATTCTTCATGTTATCGACGCATCAAGTGAGGATTTGGAAATTCAGTACAAGACTACTATGTCTATCTTAAAGGACATTGATGTCTTAGATAAAAATATAATCACAGTTTTTAACAAGGTTGACAAGGTAAATACAGAGGACATAAATCTTCCCCTAAAAGTTTTACCAGAGAAAAAAATTTATATTTCTGCCAAAAAAGACGAGAACATGGATGAGCTTTTAAAGATCATAGAAGACAATCTTAATGAAAAATATTTTGATGTGAAATTAAAATTTGCCTATGGCGACACAGATTTACTTTATAAATTAGTAGAAAAATTTGACGCAAAACCAATATATGAAGATGATGGAATTTATTTGGAATTAAAGCTCGAAGAAAGTGAATACGAAAAAGTAAAGGATTATGTCGTAAATGTATAAGACAATTTTAAAAAAGGGAAAAGCTGAAATTGAAATAAAAAAATCTATTTTTATTGGCAGAGCTTTTTTCGTAAAAAGTGAAGATAAGGCCCTTGAAATTTTAAAAGATGTAAAGGAAATTGAAAGGTCTGCAACTCACAACTGCCATGCCTATATAATTGGCGAAGATGGACTTACACAGAGATATTCTGATGACGGTGAGCCTTCTGGCACAGCTGGAGTTCCCATGCTTGAAGTCCTAAAAAAAGAAGACATGAGAAATGTCCTTGTCATAGTCACTCGTTACTTTGGTGGCACAAAACTAGGAGCAGGCGGGCTTGTTCGCGCTTACACAGACGCAGTTGTAAAGGCTCTTGATGATGCCAAAAGATGCGTGAGAAAAAATTTCACAAGGACAAAAATAATTTATGACTACACCTTTCATGGTGCTATAATTAATTTACTTGCCAATGAAAATTTTAAAATCATTAAAGAAAATTACACAGATAAAGTTGAGGTCACAATTGACATTTCAGATGACAAAAGCATTTTAGACAAAATTAGAGACTTGACCTCTGCAAATTTTATAAGTGAAGACTTAGAAGAAATTGAACTTCCAACTATTGATGGAAAAATTATTTATTAAAAATTAGGAGACATTATGGATTATAAAAGAGTAACAGAAGATTTAGTAAAATGGGTAGGAGATTATGCAAAAAAAGTTGGCGCCAAGGGATTTATTTTTGGCCTATCAGGTGGAATTGATTCAGCAGTAATAGCAGCAATTGCAAAAAGAGTTTTTCCAGAAAATTCTCTTGGATTAATTATGCCTTGTGACAGCATAGATAAAGATAGAGAAGACGCTCTAAAAGTTGCAAAGGCAATAAATTTAGAGACAAAGACAATTGATTTAACAAGCACTTTTGAAGAGCTCATGAAGGCATCCTTTACATCAGAAAACAAGATGGCAAGGTCAAATATTAAGCCAAGACTTAGGATGACTACACTTTATTATTATGCCCAAGACCTTGGATACTTAGTCCTTGGTCCATCAAATGCCAGCGAGTGGTATCTTGGCTACTCAACAAAATACGGCGACTCTGCTGCAGACATTATGCCAATAGCAAATATTTTAAAGACAGATATTTTTGAAATAGCAAAGGAACTCGGTCTTCCAGAATTTATAATAAATAAAAAACCATCAGCAGGTCTTTGGGTAGGACAAACTGATGAAGATGAAATGGGCTTTACTTATGAAGTCCTCGACTCCTACATTAGGGGAAAAAAGACTCCAGAGTCTGAAGTAAAAGAAAAAATTGACAGGATGCATAAGAATTCTTCTCACAAGAGAGTTATGGCTCCAAAATTTGAAATCTAAAATTTATTTAAGGCGGGTTTAAATGATAAAAGATAGGATTAAAAATTTGTTTATTTTAATATTTTTTATGATAATTTCTAATATATTTATTTGGTATAAGACGGGGAATTTGAATTACAATATTATAGAAAGTGACATTTTTGTCATTGGAATTTATATAATAACTTGCCTTATTATCTATCTAATTTAAGGAAAAGGTATAAAATGAAAAATTACATCAAGCATGCCTTAGTTTTATTTGCATATTTAATCCTTGTGAGGAAGTTTTTTATTTACAAGTTTGGGACCTATGAGGGAGAAAAATTAAAAATTGCCCTAATAACTTTTGTCTTATATGTTTTAACTTACTTAGTAATAGAAAAAATAAAAAATAAAAAAGAAAATTAAAATTTACAAAAAAATTACAATATTTTTACAGGTAATAAATAAATTATTTATAAAATTTGTTTGAAAGCAGATGTAGTTTTAGGAGGATAAAATGAAAAAGTTTATAGTTCCAACAATTGTATTAGGTTGTGTTTTACTTACAGTTCCTGCATTTGCAAAAAATTCTGATATAGTTAATAATCAATATAGAGAACAAATCATAGAGTATACTGATAAGGAAGATAAAGAAATCATTCCTTATAGCATGGTTATTACTACAGGCTCTTACAGAGGAATTGAGTATGAAAAATATTGTCAATTGACGAAAGGGAATGGAAGTAAAGTAAACTTTTGGATAAGAAATAATGGCAGGTACCCTGTTGTTATAAAAATTAATGGTGGAAAAGCTGTTACTGTAAAAGCAGGAGGACAAGGCTATACATCAACTTCAGTCAGAAGATTTAGTAAAAATTATAAGTTTACAGCTAGTTGTCCTCAAGGTGGAGACATAAATATAGATTATAGAATTGTTCAAAGAGATTAATTTTAATACTTCCAAGAATCTTATAATTTAAAATTGCTATATCTGTTTTTTTATGCCACGAAGTATTTTTTTGTGGCATTTTTTGTAAATTAAGATTTGGAGGTTTAAAATGAAGAAAAAATTTTTAACTGTTATTGCTGTTGCTTTAGCTTTGATAAGTTTATCAGCATGTGCAAAAAAGACTAACGATGTAGAAGAAGAAAATAAAAAAGAAACTGCAGAAAATATCAATCAAAATAAAGAAGATGACAAAAAATCTAATGAAGAATATATCGTTGAAAATGGAAGTCAAAAAGGTTTTGCTTTCCAACAAGAACGCTCTTTAGAAAAGTCCAATGGAAGTGAAGTGAATTTTTGGATAAAAAACAAGGGTGAATATCCAGTAGAAATTAAAATTGATGGAGATTATTCTGTAATTATTGAAGCTGGAAAAGATGGAGAGACTTCTGCTCCAATAAAAAAAGACAAAGTTGATTATAAATTTTCAGCAAGTTCCACTGAAGGTGGAGATATCAACATAGATTTTAAAATTGTTCAAAGTAATTAAATAAAAAGTAAAAAAGAAAATTAAAATTTACAAAAACATTACAATATTTTTACTGTTAATAAAAAAGTTTTTACTTAAATTTATTTAAGGGTGATGTAAATGTTAAAAAAAAGAATTAAAAATCTATTTATACTGATACTTTTTATGATAATTTTTGATGGATTTATTTATTATAAGACAGGAAGTTTAAGTCCTTCAACAATAAAAAATAACATTTTTGTCATTGGAGTTTATCTAATAACTTGCTTAATTATTTATATAGTCTCAAGGGAAAAAGGATAAATTGAAAGAATACATTAAAAAATATTATAGAAAGGTAAAATAAAAAAGAAAATTAAAAATCTTCTTGACAAATAATTTTCCTGTGCCTATAATACTTTCTAATAAAATAATAAATGCGAAGAAAGAGAAAAAGGTATTTAATAAGTCTTAAAGAGAGTGGGGATGGTGAGAGCCCACAGACAAGTTAGTATCATATATTCACTCTAAAGCATGAAGATTGAAAACAAGTAGATCTTCACGGCAGTCACCGTTATCATGGACTAGAGATTGTTAGATCTTTATTGAGGAAATATTTATATTTCGAACTTAGGTGGTACCGCGAATCCTTCGCCCTATATGGGGTGAAGGATTTTTTTATTATTTTAAATAATTTTTTTGGAGGACAAAAATGAAAAATTTAAAGAAAATGGTAAAAGTTCTTGTATTAGGTGCCCTTGCTGCATCCCTTGTTGGATGCAGTGGAGACAAAAAGGCAGAAAAAGAAGATGGCAAAATAAAAATTGGCGCCATTCAGTATATTGAACACGTGTCCCTTGACAATGCCCTAAAGGGTTTTGAGGATAGGTTAAAGGAAGAAGGCATTGTGGCAGAAGTTGAAGTGGAAAATTTGCAAGGCGACCAAGCTTTAACTACTACTGGGCCAAAAAAATTTGAAGGCGATGACTACAAATTAGTTTACGCTATTTCTACTCCAGCTGCACAGGGAGCAAAGACTGCTCTTCCAAATAAAAATATTGTCTATTCAGCAGTTACAGACCCAGTGGGAGCAGGGCTAATTGAAGGACCAGATAAAATTACAAACATCACAGGAGTTAACGATGCAGTTTCCGCTAAGGATCAAATTGAATCCTTCTTAAAAATTTATCCTAATGTAAAAACTATAGGAACAATTTTCTCAACTAATGAAGCTAATTCAAAGGTACAAGTGGAAGCTTTAAAGAAGGCTTGTAAGGAGCTTGGACTTAAACTTGAAAGTGTTGGAATAAATAATATCAACGACATTGGTCAAGCTCTTTCAACTTTAACTGGAAAGATTGACGCTTACTATGCCCTAACTGATAACACAGTTGCATCAGCTGGTCCAATAGTTGCTGAAAATTTATTAAAAGAAAAAATTCCATCTCTTTCAGCAGAAGAGGGACAAGTTTCTAAGGGACTTTTAATGAGCGAAGGCGTTGACTACTACGAACATGGAAGACAAGCAGCTGATCTTGCCATAAAAATTTTAAAGGGCGAAGACATTAAAAATATTCACGCAGAAGACAACAAGACTTCAAAGAAAAAGGTAAATGGAAAAACTGCAGAGGCTCTTGGACTTGACTTAAACAACGAAAATTTAAAGGATGCTGAAATTTTAAAATAATTTCAGCTAGCATTAATTAAATTTTAAAAACTAAATAAAAAATTTTTTGGGAAAAATAAAAAAAGGCTTGACTTTGTTCTGCTACTAGAATATAATCATTTTAATTTAATAAAAGCGTTGAAAGAGAAAAAAGAATTTTTGATGATTTAAGAGAGTTGCCGTCTGGTGCGAGGCAATACACAAAAATTTAACATACACTCTAAAGCTTATTTGTTGAAATTAGTAGGCAAGTACGGAAGCCACCGTTAACTGAGGCTAGAGGTTGTTAGACCTTAAAGTGAGGTAATCTTTTTAGATTATAAAATCGGGTGGTACCGCGAAGTCAGTCTTTCGTCCCAATGTGGATGAAAGGCTTTTTTTATTTTATGGAGGTTTTTTATGAAATTTAGAAAGTTATTTGTTTTACTTATTATGTCCCTTGTCCTTGTGGCTTGTGGCAAAAGTGGAAATAGTGAAAATGTGAAAGAAGAAACTGCTAAGGAAACTAGTAGTGCAAAAAAAATTGGAGTCATTCAAATTGCAGACCACATTGCTCTTGAAAGAGCAAGACAAGGTTTCGAAGATGAAATAAAAAAGACTAACCCAGATGTTGAAATTATTTCAAAAAATGCCAATGGAGATTTGACAGTTGTCCCATCAATTATTAAATCTTTTCAAGATAAAAAAGTTGATTTGATTTATGCAATTGCAACTCCAGCTGCACAAGGTGCAAAAAATGGCGAAAAGGAAATTCCAATTATTTTTAACGCAGTAACTGATCCAGAAAGTGCAGATCTTCTTAAAAATTTGGAAGAGCCTGAAGGAAATATTACAGGCGTTAGCGATTATTTTTCAATCTCTGCACAACTTGAAGAAATGATAAGTATTTTCCCAGATGTCAAAAATGTTGGCGTTATGTTTTCTACAAACGAAGCCAATTCAAAATTCCAAGTAGAAGAACTTAAAAAAGCAGCTGCAGGTTTTGGATTAAATGTAGTTGAAGTTGGAGTAAATAATATTAATGACGTGTCAACTGCAATAAAGACAATAGAGCCAAAGATTGACATCTTTATGGCGATTACAGATAACACAGTTTCATCTGCCTCAACAATAATAGCAGAATCTTTAAAGGAAGCAAAAATTCCTTCCTTTGCATCAGAAGAAGGACCTGTAGAAAATGGAATACTATTTAGTGCAGGTGTTGACTATGTAGATCTTGGAAAGAAAGCAGCAGGCATGGCAAGTGAAATTCTTGGCGGCAAAAAAGTTTCTGAACTTCCAGTAGTATTTTCAACTGACACAAGAAAAGTTGTAAACAAAAAAACTGCTGAGGCCCTTGGACTAAGTAATGAAGATAATTTAATGAAAGACGCAAAGGTCGTTGAATAAAAAATTGTAATAAACTTTAGGAGGAAGAAAGTTGAATTCAGTAATAATGGAATCCATTGTCATGGGACTTATATTTTCCATATTGACAATAGGAGTAGTAATAACATTTAAAATTTTAGATTTTCCAGATATGTCTGTGGAAGGTACCTTTCCGCTGGGAGCTTTTGCCTTTGCAAAGATGCTAACTCTTGGAATGAACCCACTACTTGCAATGTTAGTTTCACTTATTGCAGGTGGTCTTGGTGGATATATAACTTATATTTTATTTAGAAAATTTAAAATTCAGGCAATACTTGCAGGGATTTTGACTATGACATTTTTATATTCAGTTAATTTGAGAATTACTGGCACGCCAAATGTTACCTTCTTTGATTATAAAACTGTTTTTCAACTTTTTGAAAGCCTGCCAAAAATTGTAATTTTAATTGTCATGACCCTAATAATAAAAATTATTTTAGATTGGTTTTTAAAAACAGAAAAAGGATATTTACTTTTGGCAACTGGCGACAATGAAACTCTAGTAAAAGCTCTTGGCAAAAACCCAGACAAGTATATTGCTATAGGTCTTATAATTTCAAATGCATTGGCAGCCTTGGCAGGAGCCTTAATGGCACAGTCAAATGGCTACGCAGACATTACTATGGGTCAAGCCATAATCGTATCTGCTCTTGCATCAGTTATTATAGGCGATGCCTTTTTAAAGAACGCAAACTTTTTAAATAGAACTACAAGAGCAATAATAGGAGCAATAATTTATAGAATCATCTACGGCATAGCCCTTTACCTTGGACTTGCTCCAAGTGATTTAAAGGGAATAACTGCAATAATAGTTGTATTCTTTATAGTTTATAATAATGTCTCCTCCAAGGGACTATCTGTATTAAAGGGAAAGAGGGAAGAAAATGCTACAAATTAAAAATATATCAAAAACTTTTTACAAGGGAATGGAAGAAGAAAATCAAGTATTTAATAACTTTTCCCTTGATATTGAAGAAAATAAGTGCGTTGCAATTTTAGGACCAAATGGATGTGGCAAGTCTACATTATTTAATATGATTTCTGGATCACTTAACACAGATAAGGGAGAAATTCTCTTAGACCATGTAGACATTGCAAAATTATCTGAAGACAAGAGGGCAATTGACATTGGAAAGGTAAACCAAGACCCTTCAAAGGGAGTTTGCCAAAGCCTAAATATTTTAGAAAACATGTCCATGGCTTTTAAAAAGGGACATAAATTTACCTTCAAAAAATTAATCGACAAGGCTAACAATGAAAAAATAATTGAAAAACTAAAGAGCCTTGATCTGGGACTTGAAAACAAATTAAAGACGCAAGTAAAATTTTTATCAGGTGGACAAAGACAATCACTATCTCTTTTAATGGCGACAGTAAAAAAACCAAAAATACTTTTACTTGACGAACATACAGCAGCCCTTGACCCAAAGACATCAAAGCTAATCATGGATAAGACTAACGACTTAATTAAAAAAGAAAAGATCACAACACTTATGATTACTCACAACTTGAAAAACGCCATAGAATATTCTGACAGAATAATAATGCTAAATAAGGGCGAAGTTGTCCTAGACATTCTTCCAAGTGAAGTGACAGAAGAAGAATTAAATAGAATTTACAACGAAAAAATTGAAGAATCAAATAATATAGAATCAGAAAGATTAAAAAGTTTAGGAAATATGAAACAAATAGAAAAAATTGCATAAACCTCATAAAATAATTGCATGGAAAAAAGTCCTACCTTTTGTCGGGTAGGACTTTTTCCATAATATAAATTTTTATTTTAAAGTGAGAGTAAACTCGTCACCAATTGCTTGTTCCCCAATAGGCATTTCTTTGTCATAGCTGTTGACTGTCACTCTGTATAATTGGCATTTTAGTGTTTTGATTTCATTTAAAAGTTCATCGGCAGTGACCTTGCTAATGACTGGTGAAAAATATAGAGTGGATTTATTTTTCTCTGCTTCGCGAGTTTCAAAATAAACAAATCTGTTCTTGGAATCTCTTGCTTTTATTGAATAAAGATATCCATCTTCGCTGTCAGGATAGCTTAATAGGATTTTTTGTGAAGCTGGGCTTGTAGTAAAGCTTTCAATGACAATATTATTAGTATCTGGAATAGTGAAGTCCTTTGCTATAAGATTTTTATTCATTTTCATTTGTGACATATCTATATTTGTTGAGAGACTAATTTTTTTCTTGTTTCCTAAAAACTCATCGAAGAAAAATTCTAAATTAACTTTGCCGTCTTTTGGCAAAGATTCTTCTAAATCATATTTAAGAGTATAGACATTTACTTTTTCATCTTCAGCTAAAGTATATCCAGAGCCACTGGAGCCAAGAATTTGATTTTTCTTGCCATTAACCTTAAGTTCAGTTAGGTTAACTTCTCCAGAGAGCATTTTTTCTGAGTCATTTAGGCTCAAAATTACAGTGTATAAATTATTATCTTCAATAATAAATTTATCAAAAATATATTTTTTGCCATTTATTTCAAAAGCTTCATTTAAATTTACGCTGTATTTATCAACTTCCCTTGAAAGACCCATGGCATCAGATAAGGTAATTTTAAAAGTATTAGCTACTTCTTTTGTCTTTGCCAATACATAGCCACCAGATGTGTAATTTGTTATCCCCAAAATTAATATAAGAGATGCTGCTATTGCCAACACTTTTTTATTAAACTTATTTTTCTTGTTTTTTATTTTTAATGATCTCACAGTTCTTTTTAGATTTTCTCTTTCAAAATCATTAAGGGGAACTTCTTCGTATTCAATTTTCATGTCATTTAATTCATCATAAATATTATTTTTCATAAAAATTTTCCCTCCATTTTTTTAAAAAATTTCTTCCTCTGCTAACTTTTTTGTAGGCATTTGCTGTGGAAATATTTTGTTTAGATGCTGCCTCTTTATAGGAAAGACCATGGATAAAAATATTTTCAAAAAGTTTTTTATCTTCTTCATTTAAAAGTGAAAGGATTTCTTCTATTTCTAGATTTGAAGATAAATCTGAATCGACGATTTTTGAATCTTCATCTAGTCTAAGGCTTTCAAATTTAATTTCTTTTCTAAGAATATCTATGGCTCTATACTTAGCAACAAGGGCACACCAATTTTTAAATGTGGACCTACTTGAATCAAAGTAATCAATATTTTGCCATATACTTAAGAGGGCATCATTCATGGCTTCTTCCCAAAGGTTTGGATATTTCCAAAGCGTTTTTGAAATAACACCTTTTAATATTTTTCCGTACTCTTCAATAAATATATAAAGGGCATCTTCATCTTTATTTTTTAGCCTTTCTATCAAGTCTTGATTATCCATATTTCCTCCTTCACTAATATATTCGTGATAGAGATAATAATTCTGACAAATTTTTAAAATTAGAATTTATGAAAAATAATTTTGAGCACAAAAAAACTACTTTGGCTTAAGCAAAGTAGTTTTCTAAAATTAATATTTAAGTTCTTTATTTGAATAGATTGTGTAAGTCAATACTATCATGAGGATAAATATGACTGCATTTGCTATTAAGCCAAATAGATTTAGGTTTGCACTTACAAAGCTATAAGGTCTAAAGGCTTCGTTAGGGAAGTAAGATACAAGCATGCCAAAGACATCGCCTATAACTTTTCCTACAATAGTAAGTAGGACAATTAAAAATATAAATAGGGCAGCCACTGCATCTTGGTGTAGTGAAGATTTTGACATTGAAGAAAAGAAAAATCCAATAGACATAAATACAAGACCTGAGCCAAGTAGTCCAACAAAAACTTTTACTACTGCTTCAAAAATTTCAAAACTTGTTATTTCAGCTGCATCACTTGCACCAATTCCTATGGAAGAAATTCCAAGGACAAGTCCAACTGTTGCAAGTGCCATAATTATTAAAAATAAAATATAAGTCAACAAGTTGGCAGCAATTTTTCCTGTTACGATTTCTGATTTTGAAATTGGATTTGAATAAATGTATTCGATGTTACCTGAACTTTGTTCCTTAGCAAGGGAGCTTGCTCCAAGTTGCATTGCAAATACAAATATTAAAACTGCAAGGTAATGGTAAACAAGGGCAATGTAATCGCCAATATTTACTATGTCCATGCCTTCATAAACTCCCAAAATATTTCTAGTTGGCTCGTTAAAGCTTTCCATAACTGAATTAAATAGTGAGTTCATTTGTGATTCTGCAAGGAAGGGATAGAAGGCAAGCATAAGTCCAAGTAAAATTATTAGGACGATTGCCCAAGATATCACCTTTGCAAAATTTGATTTGAATTCCATATTAAATATCATTTTTATCCTCCTTTAGTTTTGTGTCTTCTGTTGCATTAAAGACGCCTTCATCAGAGGTTTTAAAAACAATTGTATCATTTTGTTTATTTTCTTCTGAGTTGTCGAGGAAAAGTTCTGTATTTTCAATTGAATTTTCTTTGATTTTATTATCAACATAATTTTCCGTATTTTCTTTTTTTGTTACAGGAGATGCTTCTTCGTCAAGGACAACTTTATCTTCATCTACAAAAAGATTTGTCTTTGTGTTGTGAATAATATCTTTTTCAGAATTTTCTAAATTGACACCTTCTACTTCAGAAAAATTATTTTCTGACTCATTAATTTTTATTGTATTTTCTGTCATTCCATTAATTTCAGAAGTTTCAAGAGTGTTTTCAGAAATTTTTTCTGTAGGATTCTCAATTACTTCTTTTTCTGGAGCTGGTGCTTTTTTTCTAGGAAGTTTTGCATTTTCTCCCTTATAATAAGCACTTACTTTGTCAGATAATTTTGCATCTTCAAGGACATAATTTTCTAGACCTTCTTCGTAGATTACCTTTGAAAGTTCAGGTAGAGCTCCGTCGAAGTAAAGAATAGTTTCATCTTCCTCATCTTTAATAATCCTTGCACCAATGGAAGTAAAGTAATTTAAATTTCCTCTGTAAGAATCAATTTTTAAAACCTTATCTCCAGCTACCTTTACATTATTGTATTCAGTGTCTTGAATTTTCCCATCAGATAAGTAGGCAATTCTTGAAGAATATTTTTTTGCCTCTCTAAGTGAGTCGGATAATAATAAAACAGTTAAGCCTTCTGTTTCATTTAATCTCTTGATGTAAGAGAAAAGTTTATCAACGTCTTTATCTTCTAAAAATTTTGTAGGTTTATCTAAAATTAAAAGTCTTGGTTTAATAACTAAGGCATTTATAATAGAAAAAAGTTTTCTTTCCCTATCTCTTAAATCGCAAATGCGAAGGTTTGAATTAAAGTCAAAATAATCACAGAGAACATCAATATCTTCTGTGTTAGATAGACCATGTGCGTTAAGTGTCTTCTTTAATAAAGCATAAGATTTTATCTTTGAATCGAAAATCATATCTTCAGAAACGAAGGACACAGTTTCTTTTATTTCCTTTGATTCTTTAAATGAATCCATATCATAAACCCTAATAGATCCTCTACCAGGTTTTAAGTATCCCATAATAATTCTTGCAAGAGTTGTCTTTCCGGAGTTTTCTGTTCCAAGAAGAGAGAAAAATTCGCCATCTAAAATTTCTAAATTTAAATTTGATAAGACTTTTTCCTTGCCCTTGCCTTTTGTCAGGTCATTTATGACGATGGCACTCATACTATTCACCTCTTTAATAATTGTTAAACTCATTATACAATAAAAAAAAGCTAAATAAAAGGGCAGAAAAAGGTCTAAAAAGAACTTGTTTTTTTTAAAAAAAGTAATATCATGATAAGTAGATAAAGTAGTTAGGCAAAAAATAATTTTTTGATTATTTAGGGGGCACTATGAAAAGGAAAATTCTATCTTCAATATATTTAACAAGCTTTTATTTGGGAATATTGACATTGCTTGTAATGCTAATAAGTGTTTTACCAGGTATGATAAGAGGAAAATTATTTATTGATGAAGATACCTTAGTGCGATTCTTTATAGTATTATTATTCTTATTGATTTTAGCATATCTAGTAGTTTTAACGATAAATGTAAATGAAAGGAAAATATTATTGAAAATAACGAATTATATTTCGATTTTTCTTTATATATTCTTTATATTTTTTATTTTATTAAGAAGTTTAAATAATAATTATCCAACAGTTAATATGATTCCATTTAAATCAATTATAAATTATGTTTATGATTTTTTGACTTTAACAGGTAAATTAAATTATTTTTCTTTTTTAAAATTCATTATATTCCCAATTGTTTATTTAATTCCAGTTTTTATTTTTATCAAAACTAGATACCATAGAAATTACTATATATTTATTTCAATTATTATTATTTCGTTAGAAGTGGTGAAATTCTTTTTATACAAAAGCTTTAATTTAGACAATATCTTATTAGGTTTATTATCTGCTATTATTACAGCTGAAGTTATTTGTAAAATTCCGTTCAAGTTAAATTTAGTAGGTTTTAATGATAAAAAGGTTTTGTAAGAAATTTGTTTTAATATCAATTATGATATTGATTTGCTCTTCTAGTGTATTTGCTACAAGCAATGAAATCGTTGATGGAAAAAAGGAGAGTGATGATGGTATCTTTAATTGGGCGAGTAGAGAAGATAGAATTAGCTCTGACGGTTCATTTGATTATTCCTTTTATCAAGGACTAGCTTCTGATAAATTCACCTTAACTAATAGTTATACGACAATTTATTGTAATTCTACTTATGAAGGAACTACTTTTACACCAGCATTTGTTATTTCTTTATATGAGAAAGCGTATAGAAATTGGTCATACCACTATGTTGGAGAAAAAAATATGTCTTTAAATGGGTCAGATCGTGCTCAATTTAATAATTTACATTATATAGATGGAAAGTATTTTTTTAGAATGGACACAGATTTAACGAGGGGAGTCGATTCCCCGATACATGGATATGGAGAAATATCCAATTTTGGGGATAGGATATAAAATAAATATTCTATAGTTTAATTTGAAAATTTAATTTAAGTGGTAAATAATAGTGTTAGTCATAAAGATTAGCACTATTTTTTTAATTTACATACCTAAGCTTTCTAATTGTGATATAATTTTACTTTGAATGGAGGTTTTCTAATGAAACTTGGAATCGTAGGACTACCAAATGTTGGTAAGTCAACTTTATTTAATGCCCTTACAAGTGCTGGTGCTGAAGCTGCAAATTATCCCTTTGCAACTATTGAACCCAATGTTGGGGTTGTAAATGTACCTGATGAAAGATTAGATGTGCTTGCAAAGTTAAGCAAGTCAGAAAAAATTGTTCACACTAATATAGAATTTTATGATATAGCCGGTCTTGTTAAAGGTGCAAGTAAGGGCGAAGGACTTGGAAATCAATTTTTATCAAATATTCGTGAAGTTGATGCCATTGTACATGTAGTTAGATGTTTTGACGATGAAAATATTATTCATGTTGACGGATCAATAGACCCTCTTCGTGATATTGAAAATATAAATTTAGAATTAATTTTTTCAGATCTTGAACAAGTAGAAAACAGATATGGAAAAGTTGTAAAAAAAGCTAGAGCAGAAAAATCTCTTGCTAAGGAAAGAGATCTTTTAGAAAAAATTAAAAATGCTCTTGAAGAAGGAAAAGCAGCGAGAGAAGTTGAGCTTGACGAGGAAGAAGAAAAAATCATAAAAAATTATTCTCTGTTAAGTGCAAAACCTGTAATTTATGTATGCAATGTAGCCGAAGAAGAATTAAATAAAGAAGACAATGAATATGTAAAAAAAGTTAGAGAATACGCAGAAAAATCTGGCGACGAAGTTGTTGTAATCTCTGCAGAAATAGAAGCAGAAATTGCCTCTCTTGATGAAGATGAAAAAGAACTTTTCCTTGAAGAACTTGGTCTTGATTCTTCTGGTCTTGACAAATTAATTAAATCTTCCTATAAACTATTAGGTTTAATTTCATTTTTAACAACTGGTGAAATGGAAACTAGGGCTTGGACAATTAAAAAGGGCTCAAAGGCTCCAACAGCTGCAGGAAAAATTCACACTGATATGGAAAGGGGCTTTATTAAAGCTGACACTGTTAGCTACAAGGACTTAGTTGAGTCAGGTTCAGTTGCTGCGGCAAGAGAAAAGGGACTTATAAGAAGTGAAGGAAAAGATTATGTCGTTGAAGATGGCGATGTAATTGTATTTAAATTTAATGTATAGGTGATTTATGATTAAAATGGTTTCTATGGATTTAGATGAAACTCTTTTGAATACAGAAAAAGTTATTTCTAAGAGTTTTGAATCCTTTGTACAAAAACTAAAATCAAATAATATTATTCCAGTTGTGGCTACGGGAAGAGAATATTATTCTGCCCATAAATTTGTTGGAAATAATGTAGATATAGATTTAATCTGCAATAATGGAAATGTAATTAGAGATAATTTAACTGGTAAAGTTCATTATGTAAATCCAATTAGTGACGAGGACTTAAAGAGGGTCATGGCCTTTGATGACAATGATGAAGTATATACATCACTTCACATCCAAAGAGATGATGGCATTGATCTTGTTTACAAGAAAAAGAATTTTAAAAAATTTGAAGGCACTTATGTTGATGCCTTTAGAGGAAGAAATCTAGGATTAGATAATTTTGAAAACTTAGAGGGAAATCCTCTTTCTATTGTATTTGCTGGAAGTCATGACGATTTAGTAGCTCTTAGAAACAGAATGAGGGATAAAATTTCTGATAGATTTAATTTTCACATAATGAAAATCAGAAGAGAGCCAAAGTGGATGCTTGAAGTCTTGCAAAAGTCTGGCGACAAATTTTATGGTGTAAAAAAATACGCAGAAATTAAGGGCATAGATTTAAAAAATGTCGCTGCAATTGGCGATGACTCCAATGACGTTATGTTAATAGAAAATGTTGGGCTTGGCATTGCCATGAAAAATGGTGTAGAAAGATTAAGAGAAAGAGCCGATGTGGTATCTGACTATGACAACAATAGCGATGGAGCTGTAAAAATTTTAGACAAGGTTTTATTTGGTGATTAAATGAATATTAACTGGTATCCAGGTCACATGAAAAAGACAATTGAAGACATTGAGAAAAAATTAAAACTTGTTGATTTTGTAATTGAGATAATTGATTCTCGCATTCCCTTCTCAAGTAGAAATCCTCTTTTTGATGACCTATTTAAAAATAAAAAAAGACTTTTAATATTTAATAAGTCTGATTTATCAGATCCAAAATTAAATGAAGAGTGGATGGAAAAAATTACTGACGAAAATAATTTTGCCATATCCTACAATGCCATGAAGCCAAATGTAAATTTAGTTGTAAAAAAATCTGAAGAACTCATGGCAGATGAGATAAAAAAGTATGAGGACAAGGGACTTAATAAGGGTCCACTTCGTGCAATGATTGTGGGAATACCAAATTCTGGCAAGTCAACTTTTATTAATTCAATTTCTGGCACAAAATCTGCAAGAACTGGTAATAGACCTGGAGTGACAAAGACAAATCAGTGGATAAAAATTCATTCAAAGCTTCATCTATTAGACACGCCAGGAGTTTTGTGGCCAAAGTTCGAAGAAAAAGTTGGACTTAACCTTGCCTTTACTGGTGCCATAAAAGATGAAATTATGGATAGAGAAACTCTAGCCCTAAAATTAATTGGAAAATTAAAAAAAATTGCTCCAGCTGCTCTTGAAGAAAGATATAAACTTTCTAATATCGAAGATAAAGAAGCCATAGAAATTATGGATGAAATTGGAAAAAATAGAGGGGCGCTTATGCGTGGCGGTCTTATAGATTATGAAAAAGTTTCTGGAATTATTTTAGATGAATTTAGAAAGGGAACTCTTGGACGAATAACATTGGAGGAGCCCAATGAATTTTTATAAATTTGAAAATGAATATTACGACAAGGGCTACAAATATGTCTGTGGCATAGATGAAGTTGGCAGAGGCTGCCTCTTTGGAGATGTAGTTTCCTGCGCAATTATTATGCCTAAGGATGATTTCATCGAGGGAGTAAATGATTCAAAAAAACTTAGTCCAAAAAAAAGAGAAGAGCTCTACCCAAAAATTTTAGAAAGTGCTATTGCTGTAGGCATTGGCAGGGCAAACCCAGATATAATTGACAAGGTAAATATAAAAATGGCAACTCACATTTCTATGATAAATGCTCTAGAAAACTTGAGAAATAAAAAAGGGGAAAAAGTTATTGCAGATTGTGTTTTAATAGATGCAGAGACAATTGAAACTGGGATTTTTCAGCACGCCATTATTAAGGGCGATGAGTCCTGTTATTCTATTGCCTGCGCATCAATAATTGCAAAAGTCTATAGAGATGATCTTTGCAACAAATGGGCGAAGGACTATCCTCACTATGGCATTGAAAAGCACAAGGGTTACGGCACAAAGTATCACAGAGATGCTTTAAAGGCCTATGGACCAACTAAGATGCACAGAAAAACTTTTTTGAAGAATATGAAATTATGGTAGGACACAATTTATTTTTTGGAAATCGTGGAGAGGACCTTGCCACAAATTTTTTGGAGAAAAAAGGCTATGTAATATTAGAAAGAAATTACAGGGCTCTTGGAACAGAGATTGACATTATTGCAAGGGATAAGGATGAACTTGTCTTTGTTGAAGTGAAGTCTCGTAACTCCAGAAAATATGGTGATGCCTATGAAGCTGTAACTGAATTTAAAATGCAGAACATTATTCAAACTGCCACAGCATATATTATGGAGAAAAATCTTTTTGACATAATGGTAAGATTTGACATAATTGAAATTTATTTTAAGGAAAAGGAAATCAATCACATAGAGTCGGCATTTATGCTTTCATAAACTAGGTTAAACCTAGTTTTTTTATTTGCAATTAATATTTGATTATTAAAAAATTTGTGTTATTATAGTTAATAGAAAAAAAACATAGTAATTTTGTATGAATTATTTTTTATAAATGGAGGAAGTATGACAGAGTTATTGAGAGTAGAAAATTTAAGCGCAGGCGTGGAAGATAAAGAGATATTAAAAAATATTAATTTAAAAATTAATTACGGTGAAGTTCACGTAATCATGGGACCAAATGGTTCAGGTAAATCCACACTTGCCAATGTAATTATGGATAATCCAGTTTACAATGTAAGTAGTGGAAAAATATTTTTAGATGGCGAAGATATAACTGACCTTACAACAGATAAAAGAGCTAACAAGGGACTTTTTATGTCCTTCCAAAGTCCAGAAGAAGTGCCAGGAATTTCTGTAGAAAATTTTATTAGAACTGCAAAATCTTTAAAGGAAGATAAGACAATTTCTATTTTAAAATTTAAAAAACAAATTAAAAAGGAAATGGAAGAATTAAAAATGGATTCTTCTTACGCAGAAAGATATTTAAATGTTGGTTTCTCTGGTGGAGAAAAGAAGAAAAATGAAATTCTTCAAATGCTTATGCTAAATCCAAAACTTGCCATTCTTGATGAAACAGATTCAGGCCTTGATGTTGATGCAACAAGAATTGTTTCTAGTGGAATTGAAAAGTTTTTAAATAAGGACAATGCAGTTTTAATTATAACTCACCACAAGGAACTTATTGATAATATTAAACCTGATTTTGTTCATGTAATTTTAGATGGACAAATTGTTAAAGAAGGAGACGCTTCTCTAATTGATAAAATCGAAAAAGAAGGATTCAATTGGATAAGAGAAGAGGTGAAATAATTGACTAAGACAGAAAAAACTTATGTAGAAGACATGGACCGTGGAGTTTATGACATTAAAAATGAATTTACCTATAGGTCCAAGACTGAAAAGGGACTTACTGAAGAGATTGTAAGACAAATTTCAAAGGAAAAAGATGAACCAGAATGGATGCTTGAAAGTAGACTAAAGGCTCTAAAGATTTTTAATGAGAAGAAAAATCCAGAGTGGGGTCCTGATGTTTCAGAAGTAGACATGGATAAAATCACAACTTACATTAGACCTGATGCCGATATGTCTGATGATTGGAAAAATGTTCCTGACGAAATAAGAGATACCTTCGATAAACTTGGCATACCTGAAGCAGAGAAGGAATCAATGCTTTCTGGTGTTGGAGCACAATATGACTCTGAAGTAGTATATCACAATATTCAAAAATATCTTTCTGATCAAGGAGTAATTTATACTGATTTTGAAAGTGGACTTAAAAAATATCCAGAAATCGTAAAAAAATATTTCAGCAAGTGTATCACTCCAAATCTTCACAAATATGCAGCTCTTCACTATGCAGTTTGGTCTGGTGGATCTTTTGTCTATGTGCCAAAGGGAGTAAATGTAGATATTCCTCTACAATCTTATTTTAGACTTAATGCACCAGGCGCAGGACAATTTGAACACACACTTATAATTGTAGAAGACGGAGCTTATTGTCACTTTATAGAAGGTTGTTCTGCTCCAAAATATAATGTAATAAATTTACACGCAGGTGCAGTTGAACTTTTTGTAGGCGAAAATGCAACTCTAAGATATTCAACAATTGAAAACTGGTCAAGAAATATGTACAACTTAAACACAAAGAGAGCCATTGTAGAAAAAAATGGAAAAATCGAATGGGTATCTGGTTCTTTTGGTTCAAAAGTTTCAATGCTTTATCCTGCATCAATTTTAGTTGGAGAAAATGCATCTAGTGAATTTACTGGAATTTCCTTTGCAGGTGAAGGGCAAAATCTTGACACAGGAGCACAAGTTGTTCATGCAGCACCACACACTAAGTCAACTATTAACACTAAGTCAATTTCAAAATCTGGCGGAATTGCAATTTACAGAGGACTTGTTGAAATAAAAGAAAATGCTATTGGCTCAAAAAATTCAACATCATGTGAATCACTAATGCTTGATAATGAGTCTAGGTCAGATACAATTCCTACAATTAAAATTGAAAATAATGACATCGACATTGGACATGAAGCAAAAATCGGCAGAATTTCTGACTCTGTAATTTTTTATTTGATGTCAAGGGGAATATCTGAACAAGAGGCAAAGGAAATGGTTGTAAGAGGATTTGCAGAACCAATTGCCAAGGAACTTCCTATGGAATATGCAGTTGAAATGAATAATCTTATTAACCTTGAACTTGTTGGAGCAATTGGGTAGGTGAAAGATGAATATAATTGGAAATGAAATTGCCTTTAAGACTTTTAGCTTTTTAAAGGTAAATGAAACTGAAATAAAAATTCCTGAAATAAACGGGAAATTATATAGAGAAGTTGGAGAAAAAAATCCAGGAGAAATTTCAGAATTTGAAAAAATAAAATATGGAATTTCAGAAGATGCACTAGAATTAAATAGAAAATATTTAAATTATTATTCTTCTTATTTAGCAAAGGAAGATGAAGAAAAAGAAGATTTTAAATTATTTGAATTAGATGATAACTATTCTGAACTTTTTGATCTTCATCACATTCTTGCAGAAAAAAATTCAAAATTAAAAGTAGTTCTTGACTACACATCTTCTGGCCAAGGTGAAAAATTTAGAAATTCTGTAATAAAGGTCCTTGCAAAGGAAAATTCTGAAGTAGAAGTTTTTGTCATTGCAAGAGATGATGACAAGTCCCTTGTTCTTGAATCTATTGGAATTTATACAGAGGATGGCGCAAAAGTTACTCTTCACCAATACGAACTTGGGGCAGGAAAACTTTATACAAATTATAAATGCGAATTAATTGGAGAAAAATCTCAGTCCCATGTAGATTCAATTTACTTTGGTCAAAAGGATGAATATCTAAATATGAATTATGACATGATTCATAGAGGAAAAAAGACTGAATCAGATATTTTAGTAAATGGAGCCTTAAAGGATAAAGCCTTTAAAAACTTTAAATCAAATCTTCAATTTATAGAAGGTGCCAAGGGAGCTATTGGATCTGAAGAAGAGTATTCAATTTTACTAGATGATACAGTTCATTCAGTTTCAGTGCCACTGATGCTTGCTCACGAAGACGATGTAGTTGGAAATCACGCATCAAGCGCTGGAAAACTTGATATGGATCAAATATTTTATCTCATGAGTAGAGGCATTAGCCACGAAGAAGCCGAAGCACTTATAGTTGAATCCAAATTTTCTCGTGCCATTGATGCTCTTTCTGATGAAAAATTGAGAGATGAAGTTTGGGATTCAGTTAGAAGAATTATAAAGAGAGGAAATTAAGATGTTTACAAAAAATGAAATAGAAGATATTAGAAAAGAGTTTCCCTTTTTAAAATTAAAGCCAAATGGCAAAGACATTATATATTTTGACAATGGGGCAACAACACAAAAACCTCGTGAAATTTTAGATAATATAAAGAATTTTTATGAAAATGAAAATGGGAACCCCCACAGGGGAGCTCACTATCTTGCCATGAAGTCTACAGAAGTTTATGAAAATGCAAGACAAAAGGTTGCGGATTTTATAGGAGCAAAAAAGGCAAGTGAAATTGTATTTTTAAGAAATGCCACAGAAGCTCTAAATTTAGTTGCCTATTCCTATGGACGAAACAATTTAAGTGAAGGTGACGAAATTTTAATTTCAATAATGGAGCACCACTCAAATTTAGTTCCTTGGCAAGAAGTCGCAAAAAAAACTGGAGCAAAATTAAAATTTTTATATATAGATGATGATAAGCAAATTCCTTTTTCTGAAATAGAAGAAAAAGTTACGGAAAAGACAAAAATTTTATCAATCACTGGAGCATCTAATGTAGTTGGAACAAATCCTGACATTGAAAAAATTGTTAAATACGCAAGAGAGCATTCTCATGCAAAAATTATTTTAGACGGCGCACAACTTGTGCCTCATAGAAAAGTAAATGTCAGCCAGCTTGATGTGGACTTTTTAGCCTTTTCAGGTCACAAAATGTATTCTGCTCTAGGCATTGGTGTTCTTTATGGAAAAGAAAATCTCTTAAATCAAATGGAACCCTTCTTATCAGGTGGCGATATGATCGAATATGTCTATGAAGATCATACAACTTTTTTAGATGCACCACAAAGATTTGAAGCAGGAACTGCCAATGTTGAAGGTGCAGTAAATCTTGCAGCAGCCATTGATTTTATAAATAAATATGGCATGGATAAAATTGACGAATATGAAAGATATTTAACTGACTATTGCTATGACAAATTAAAAAAATTAGATTATCTTGAAGTTTATACAACAAGTGACAAAAATAGAGCTCCAGTAATATCTTTTAACTTTAAAGAAGCTCATCCTCACGATGTTGCATCAATTCTTGATACTTTTGGAATTGCCATAAGATCAGGTCATCACTGTGCCCAACCACTTCACAGATTTTTAGGTTCAAACTTTTCTTGTAGAGCAAGTTTTGCAATTTACAATACAGTTGAAGAAATTGATTATTTCGTTGAACATCTTGAAGATGTAAGGAGGATTTTAGGAATTGAATCTTGATAATATTTATACTGAATTAATTTTGGAACATTCAAGAAATAAACATAATAGACATGAATTAGAAGATTACACTCACAAGGAACTTGGACACAATCCAAGTTGTGGCGATGAAATTACTCTTGAATTAAAAGTAAAAGATGGAATAATAGAAGACATTTCTTATACAGGTCATGGCTGTGCAATTTCACAAGCATCAACATCAATAATGTGTGACAATGTAAAGGGCATAAAGGTTGAAGAAGCTATTGATAGGGCAAAAAAATTTATTGGAATGGTAAAGGGTGATGTTACAGATCCTGATGAACTAGAAGATCTTGACGATGCCATTGCCTTTGAATCCATTAGCACACTTCCTGCCAGAGTAAAATGTGCAGTTTTATCATGGTACACTTTAAAAGATATGTTAGAAAATAACAAAGAAAAAGGATCTTTTATTCCAGAATAAGAGGTGATTAAATGAAACTTTCTACTAAGGGTCGTTATGGACTCATGGCAATGTATAATTTAAAAGAAAATATGGGCAAGGGTCCCATTGCCCTAAAGGATATTGCAAAGGAAGAAAACTTATCTGAATCATATCTTGAACAACTCTTTACACTTTTACGTAAGGCTGATCTTGTTAAATCTATAAGAGGAGCAGGTGGCGGTTATGTTCTTTCAAGAGATCCAAAAAATATTGCAATAGGAGAAATAATAAATGCCCTAGAAGGTGATATGTCACTTTCATGTTGCGACCTTGGCAAAAATTCTAATTGTATAAAGCAAAAAGAATGTGCAACTAGGGATATTTTATCAAAACTTCAGGGACAAATTGAAGATGTAATGGAGTCAATGACTCTAGCAGACATGTGAGGTTACTATGATTTACATGGATAATGCTGCTACTACAAAAGTAACAGAGAATGTATTAAATGTCATGCTTCCCTATATGAGAGAAAACTATGGGAATGCATCGGCAATTTATTCTCTGGGACAAAAATCCAGAGCAGCAATTGAAAATTCAAGAATAAAAATTGCAGAAATTTTAAAGACTAAGCCTAGTGAAATTTATTTTACTTCTTCAGGTTCTGAGTCAGACAACTGGGTTATAAAAGAATCATTGAATCCAAGGAAAAAAAATCATATAATATCATCAAAGATAGAACATCCTGCTATTTTAAATTCACTTAAAGCAGTTGAAAGATTGGGAAGTAATTATTCTCTAATTTCAGTTGATCAAGAGGGTTTTATAAACTTAGATGAATTAAGTGAAAAAATTAGGGACAATACAAAATTAATTTCTGTTATGTTTGCCAACAATGAAATTGGAACTATAGAACCAATAAAAGAAATTTCAAAAATTGCCAGAAAAAAAAATATTTTAATGCACACAGATGCAGTGCAAGCCATGGGAAATGTCAAATTTAATCTAAAAGACTTAGACCTTGATATGCTTTCTATATCAGGTCACAAACTTGGCGCTCCCAAGGGTATAGGAATTTTATATATTAAAGAAGGTACAGAAATTTTTCCCTTTATAGATGGTGGAGAACAAGAAAGGGGCATGAGAGCCTCAACAGAAAATGTGGCATCTATAGTTGGTTTAGCAAAAGCAATAGAAGATGCTTATGATAATATTGATGAAAATATAAGTTACACAAGGGATTTAAGAGACTATACCATTGAAAAACTTTTAAACATTGATGGAATTATTTTAAATGGCCCAAGAGAAAAAAGACTTCCTGGAAATATCAATATCACTTTAAAAGATACTAAGCCACAAACTATGGTGCAATATCTGGATATGTATGATATATGTGCATCCTCTGGATCTGCTTGTGCAGCAGGAAGTATAAATCCATCCCATGTCCTTAGGGCAATTGGAAGAAGCGAAGAAGATTCTCTTTCCATGCTTAGACTTTCCCTTAATCACAATAACACTAAGGAAGAATGTGATTATGTAGTGGAAAAAATAAATGAAGGGATGAAAAAGTTCAAGAACAGGTGATAATATGTTGGAACAAATTTCCGGTAATGCTGCGAGATTTATGATTTATGCTCTAGCAATACTATCAATACTTCTAATATTTTTGGCGATTTATTATTTGATAAATATTGGAAATAGATATATTGAAGGCAAAAAGAGAATAAGCATAGATCTGCACTTCATTACAAAAATATTTTTAGGGATTTTAACTCTCTATTTAATTACAATAATTTTTAACAAATTTCCAATTTTGGGTTACACTATTTCCTCTGCTATTATTGCAATTATTTTTGCCTACATAATAGATCCAATAGTAAATTATTTGGAGAGAAAGGGCGTCAAGAGACAATTTGGTGTAATTATAGTTTACATTTCAGTTGTCTTGATCTTTGGAGTTTTAATAGTTTCTGTTATTCCAAAGACTATTAACGAAGTTTCAAAATTATTGGCAAGTCTTCCAGAAATGGTTGACACCTTAACTAAAAATGTAAATAGCTTTTTGACAAATATTTTTGCAAAATTTAACATTGAACTTCCCGATAATTTTATAGATTTTTATAAAGAGTCAAATCCAAAGGTTGATGGAAATGTTGAGACGCCACAAATAGTTTCAAATATTTTAAACTCAATGAAAAAAACTATAGATGACTTAGTTACAAAGGCACAAGGCTCCCTTATGGGTTCACTTTCTGGAGTTTTCTCCAAGGTCTATGGCTTTGTGACATCTGCCTTTAGACTTGTTTTAATAATTATTTTCTCCTTCTACTTTTCAGTGGACAAGGAAAAATTTACTCTCAAAGTAAAAAAATCTATACCAAATAAACATAGAGAAGATATAACATATCTTGCCAATAGAATTGACATAGCTCTTCAACAATTTATTAGAGGAAGAATGCTACTTGCAATTTTCGTTGGAGTCCTCACTATGGTTTATCTTTTGATCTTAAGAGTGGACTTTGCAATAATCATTGGACTTATAACTTGTGTGGCAGATATAATACCTTTTATTGGACCTTTCCTTGGTTGTGTCCCTGCAGTTTTATTTGCCTTTATGGATTCACCAATAAAAGCCTTTTGGGTTTTGGTTCTCTTCGTATTAGTTCAATGGGTTGAAAATAATATTTTGGCACCAAAACTAATTGGAGATAGCACAGGGCTTAATCCACTAATAATTTTAATTTCAATAATCATAGGTGGAGGTATCTTTGGTGTTTGGGGAATGGTAATTTCTGTTCCAATAACATCAATAATCTTTATACTAATTGATTTTGCAAAAATAAAATACAATGACAGATATAGCTCTAATTGACAATCATATTCTTTATAATTATAATATTTATAGCACATCCTCCCAGGGAATGGGAGGATTTTTAATAGGAGTTGTTTATGAAATATTTAGGTTTACACGATATAAGAAGAGAATTTTTAAAATTTTTTGAATCAAAGGGACATTTTATTCTACCAAGTTTTTCACTAATTCCAAAAAATGACAAGTCATTACTTTTAATTGGAGCAGGAATGGCACCAATGAAAAAATTTTTCACAGGTGAAGAAGTTCCACCTGCAAAGAGAGTTACAACTTGCCAAAAATGTATTAGAACTGGCGATATAGATAATGTTGGCTTAACAGATAGACACGCAACATTTTTTGAAATGCTTGGAAACTTTTCCTTTGGAGATTATTTCAAACACGAAGTAATACCTTGGGCTTGGGAATTTTTGACAGTTAATCTTGAAATTCCAAAGGAAGATCTTTGGGTTACGGTTTATAAGGATGACGACGAAGCCTTTAACATTTGGAAAGATGTTATTGGAATTCCTGAAGAAAAAATTATAAGACTTGGAAAAGAAGATAACTTCTGGGAACTTGAAGTTGGTCCATCTGGTCCATGTTCTGAAATTTATGTTGATAGAGGTCTTGAATACGGATCAGTTGATGAAAGGCCTGGTGGAGAAGGCGATAGATTTATAGAAGTTTGGAATTTAGTTTTCACTCAATTTGATAAAGATGAAGAAGGAAATTACAATCCACTTTCACATCCCAATATTGATACAGGAATGGGTCTTGAAAGAATTGCCACAGTTCTACAAAAAACTGACAATATTTTTGAAATTGATGCAATTAAAGATATAATTGGAGAAATTTCAAAGCTTTCAGGCAAAAAATATGGCGAAGACAAAAAATCAGACATTTCTTTTAGAGTAATTACTGACCACATAAGAGCCATGACTTTTATGATTTCTGATACAATTGTGCCTTCAAATGAAGGAAGAGGCTATGTTTTAAGAAGACTTATAAGAAGAGCTGCAAGACACGGAAGAAAACTTGGAATAAAGAGGGCCTTCTTATTTGAAATTGCAGACATGGTAATTGATTCTTGGGGCGATCAATATAAGGAACTAAAGGAAAACAGAGAATCCATTAAGGAAATAATAAGAAGAGAAGAAGAAAAATTCTTAGAAACTATTGATGGTGGTCTTGTTAGACTTAATTCTAATATAGAAGAAATGAAGGCAAGTGGCGAAAAATTACTTGACGGAAAAAAAGCTTTCAAACTTTATGATACTTATGGCTTCCCTATTGATTTAACAGAAGAAATCTTAAAAGAAGAAGGTCTAGATGTTGACATGACTGGATTCAAAAGAGAAATGGATGACCAAAAGAAAAGGGCTAGAGAAGCAAGGGACGATAAAAATGTTGGTTGGGCAAATCAAGATAACAAGCATCTTTTTGAAGGTCTTTTCAATAAATTTTTAGGTTATGAAAAAAATGAATGTAGTGGAAAGATTATAAGAATTATTTCTGATGATGACGAAATTGTTGACTCAATAAATGAAGGCGAAAAGGGAATTGTAATTTTAGACAAAACTACTTTCTATGGAGAAAGTGGTGGACAAGTTGGGGATACTGGAGAAATAATCTCAGATAAATTCAAATTAAAAGTTACTGACACTAAAAAGACTAAGGATGGACTTCACCTTCACTTTGTTGAAGTAGAAGAAGGTAAGCTAGAAAAAGCTCCTGTCAAAGCTCTTATTGATGTTAAGAGAAGAAATAATATAAGAAGAAATCACTCTGTAACTCACTTACTTCACAGAGCCCTAAAAGATGTCCTAGGAAATCACGTAAACCAAGCTGGCTCCTTAGTAATGCCTGATAGAATGAGATTTGACTTCTCACACTTTGAAGCAATGTCAAAAGAAGAAATTGATAAAGTTGAAAAGATTGTAAATGAAAAGATTTTTGAAGCTCTTCCAGTAGAAACTAAGATAACAAATTTAGAAGAAGCAAAAGAAATGGGCGCAATTGGTCTATTTGAAGACAAATATCATGGCGAAGTTAGAGTTCTTTCCATGGGAGATTATTCTCGTGAACTTTGTGGTGGTACTCATGTTTCAAATACTTCTGAAATTTCAATGTTTAAAATACTAAGTGAAAGTGGTATAAGTAACGGTATTAGAAGAATTGAATCTATTACAGGTCCAGCTGTTTTAAAATATTTAAATGAATTAAAAGACGAACAAGAAGACATAGCTAAGGAACTTAAATCTAATAGAGAAGAAATTTTACAAAAGATAAAATTAAATATTAAGAGCCTAAAAGAAGCAAATAAAGAAATTGAAAAACTAGAACATGACATGGCAAAGGATCAAATTTCTGGACTTCTAGATTCAGTTAAGAATAAAAATGGCATAAATTATGTCATCAAAAAATTTGATGGAGTAGATGTAAATACACTTCGTGATTTAGCTGATGAAGTTAGAAATAAAGTGGGATCAGTAGTAGTTTTATTTGCAACAGTAAATGAAGGAAAACTTAACTTTATATGTGCTGTTTCAAAAGATTTAGTAGAAAAGAAAATTGCTGCAGGAAAACTTATTAAAGAAATTGCAAAAGTAGCCGGCGGCGGCGGCGGTGGTAGACCTGACATGGCAACTGCTGGCGGCAAGGATATTGCTAAAGTTAAAGAAGCTTTAAATAAGCTTAGCGACCTATTATAATATTATCAAAATAGATATTTTATGATATAATCTATTTGGAGGTAATTATGGATCAAAACAATAATACACAAATTTTTGAAAAAAATGCTTTGGAACAAGAAAGAATTAAGAGTATTTTAAAAGTTGTTTACAATGCTCTAGAGGAAAAAGGTTATAACCCTTCTGACCAAATTATTGGATATATATTATCTGGCGATCCAACATACATTACAAGCCATGATAATGCAAGATCCATGATACAAGAAGTAGAGCGTGATGAGCTTTTACAAGAGATGTTAAAAGTTTATTTAGAAAAGATTTGAGATGGCTAGACCATCTCTTTTACATATTATATATGTACCTGTAAAGGTTGTGGTTATATGAATAAAATTTTAGGCCTTGACGTTGGTGATGTATGGATTGGAGTAGCTATATCAGATGCTTTAATGCTTACAGCTCAACCTCTTATGACAATTAAGAGAGAGTCAAACAAGATTGCCTATGATAAAATTCATGACATATTAAAAGAAAACAATGTAGAAAAAATAGTGGTAGGTCTTCCAAAGAACATGAACAATACCATTGGACCACAAAGTGAAAAAGTTATGAAGTTTGCAGAAAAATTGAAAAATAAATTTAATGTTGAGATTGAGTATGTTGACGAAAGAATGACCACTTTAATGGCAGAAAAAGTTTTAATAGAGGGTTCTGTTCGAAGAGAAAATAGAAAAAAATATATAGATAAAATTGCAGCGACATATATTCTGCAATCCTATCTGGATAGATTTAATTTATAGGTGATAAAATGGAAAAAATAAAATTATATGATGAAAACAATGTTGAGGTTGAATTTTTTGTTGATGCAAAGTTTTCAATTGAAGACACAGATTATGTTGCACTCTATACTGATGAAGATGAACCAGAAATCTATATATTAAAAGTGATAGAAGATGAAAATGGTGATGAGCTTCTCTCTGGCATCGATGATGATGAACTAGAAGAAGCAAAAAAAGCTTATGAAGAACTTTTGGACGAAATAGAATAGGTGAAGATATGGATATAAATATTGATCCTGTTAAGAAAATCTTAAAAGATAATGGTTATAAATACACTAAACAAAGAGCTAAAGTTTATGAAATATTTTTGTTCAATAAAGATAAACACTTGACGACTGAAGAAGTTTATAATTTAGTTGCAAAAAAAGATCCTGAAATGGGTATAGCAACTATTTATAGGACTGTTCAATTATTTCACAAACTTGGCATACTTGATCAAATTGTATTTGACGATAATATCATAAGATACGAGCTTAGAGTTCCAAGTGAAGGTCATAGACACCATCATCTTGTCTGCATAAATTGCGGAAAAGTAGAAGAAATTGATATTGACAATTTAAATGAACTTGAAGAAAAAGTAGAGAAAGAAAAGAATTTTAAGATTGTTGACCACACTCTAAAATTTATGGGTTATTGCGAAGACTGCCGCCACAAATTTGAGGAGAAGGCTAATTAATGAAAAATACTAATAAAGTGAAGATAATTCCACTGGGGGGACTTCACGAGATTGGAAAAAATCTTACAGTTGTAGAATACAGAGATGACATTATTATTATCGACTGTGGTATGACTTTCCCAGAAGATGAAATGCTTGGTATTGATGTAGTAATACCAGATGTAACTTATTTAGAAAATAATAAACATAAAATTAAAGGACTTGTTTTAACTCATGGTCACGAAGACCATATAGGAGCAATTCCTTATGTTTTAAGAAAGTTAGACCTAGATATTTATGGAACAGGTCTTACTATTGGACTATTGGAAAATAAATTAAAGGAACATAGACTTTCAAGAGATAAACTCCATGTAGTTAATGCAGGAGATGTTGTTAAACTTGGAAAAATGGAAGTAGAATGGATAAATGTAAATCACTCTATTCCGGATGCTTGTGCCCTTGCTATAAAGACACCTCTTGGCTATGTTTATCACTCAGGGGACTTTAAAGTTGACTTTACACCAATTAGTGGTAAGCCAATTAACTTAACTAGAATTGCTGAAATTGGAGAAAAAGGTGTCCTTGCAATGATCGGTGAATCTACCAATGTCCTAAGACCAGGCTATACAATGAGTGAATCTAAAGTTGGAGAAACTTTTAACAGATTATTCCAAAATTTACAAGACAATAGAATTATTATTGCAACTTTTGCATCAAATGTGCATAGGGTTCAACAAATCATTAATTCTGCAGAAAAATATGGAAGAAAAGTAGTATTATCAGGTAGATCCATGGTAAATGTAACTGAAACAGCAAGAAAACTTGGACAATTTAGGGTTAAGAAAGATACCTTTGTTGACATAAGAGATATGGATAAGTATGACGATAGCGAAATTGTTTTAATTACAACAGGTTCACAAGGTGAGCCAATGTCTGCTCTTACTAGAATTGCTTATGGCGAACATAGAAAAATACAGCTTACTCCAAATGATGCAATAATTTTATCTGCTACTCCAATCCCTGGAAATGAAAATGCAGTTACAAAAGTTATAAATAGGCTTCTTGAAAGAGGAGCAAAAGTAATTTATGAAACTCTTTCAGAAATTCACGTTTCAGGTCACGCTTGCCAAGAAGAATTAAAATTAATTTTAAGCTTAGTTAAGCCAAAATATTTTATTCCTGCTCATGGCGAAGTTAGACATTTAATGAAACACGCTAAGATTGCTAGCCAAATGGGTATGCCAGAAGAAAATATCTTTATTATGGAAAATGGTAACTGCCTTGAAATTTCACAAAAAGATGCCAAGCTAGCTGGAGATGTACCTTCAGGAAATATTTTAGTTGACGGACTTGGCGTGGGTGATGTAGGAAATATTGTATTAAGAGACAGGAGACATCTATCTGAAGATGGACTTATTATAGTTGTCATAACTATTACAAAAGAAGGAAAAGTTGTATCTGGACCTGATATTATTTCAAGAGGATTTGTCTATGTAAGAGAGTCAGAGGATTTAATTGAAGATGCAAAGAATGTTGTAAGAAAGATTTTAAAAGATGACTCCAAAGATAATTTAAAAGATTGGAACGGATTAAAGTCTGATATTCGAGACAATTTGAGATCATACATTTTCAAAAACACAAAGAGAAATCCTATGATTTTACCAATTATTATGGAAGTTTAGGATATTTAGGGAATCTATAAGGTTCCCTTTTTTAGAGGGATTATGTCAAATATAAATTACGATTATATAGAAAATTATTTGAGAAATTTAAAAACTATTGAAAATGAAAAACTTAAAGAGATGAGCAATTATGCAGAAAAGAATCATGTTCCAATAATAGAAAGGGAAAGCGAAGAGTTTATAAATTTTTTGATCTCAATGCAAAAGCCAAAGAAAATTCTGGAACTGGGAACTGCAATTGGCTACTCATCTATTTCCTTTGCAAAGAGAAATAAGTGCATAGAAAAAATCGACAGCGTTGAATTAAAAAGTGAAATGGCAGAAATTGCGAGAAAAAATATTTCTGGCCTTGATTTAGATAAAATTATTTCTGTTCATGAAAGTGATGCCTATGATTTTTTACTTGACTTAGATGAAAAATATGATTTAATTTTTATTGACGCTGCCAAGGGACAATATGAAAAATATTTTGAAGCTGCCCTAAAAAATTTAAAGGAAAAAGGACTTATAATTTGCGACAATGTTTTATTTAAGGGTATGATTGCTGAGGATTCATTAGTTAAGAGAAGAAAAATAACTATTGTAAAAAGACTAAGAAAATTTTTAAGGGATATTTCAGAAGATAAGAGATTTATTTCTTCTGTGGTTCCCATTGGAGATGGCGTACTATTAGTTAGGAGAAAAGATGAAGAAGATTGAACTTTTAGCACCAGCTGGTGATATTAATAAATTAAAAACTGCAGTGGAATATGGTGCCGATGCAGTTTATCTTGGAGGAGAAAGTTTTGGCCTTAGAAAGGCATCAAAGAATTTTTCTCTTGAAGATATTAAGTGGGCGACAGACTATTTACACGAGAGGGGAAAAACCCTTCATGTCACTTTAAATATTATTCCTCACGATAAAGATATTGTAGGTGTGGAAGATTATATCAAGAAGTTATATGATATTGGAGTTGACGCCCTAATAGTTGCTGACCCTGGTATGTTTATGAAGGTAAAGGAAGTTGCACCAGACTTTCCAATTCACATTTCAACTCAAGGTTCAGTAACAAATGCCCAGACTGTAAAATTCTGGCAAAAACTTGGGGCAGAAAGAGTTGTAATGGCAAGAGAATTAAGTTTAAAGGAAGTTTCTGAAATAATAAAAGAAGTTGGAGATTCCATAGAAATTGAAACTTTTGCTCACGGTGCCATGTGTATGTCCTACTCAGGTAGATGTCTTTTGTCAAATTATATGACTGGAAGAGATGCCAACATGGGAGACTGTGCACAACCTTGCAGATATAAGTACCATTTAGTTGAAGAAAAAAGACCTGGCGAATATTTTCCAATAGAAGAGCACGACGAGGGCACTTTTATTATGAACTCCAAGGACCTATGCATGATTGAACACATTGATGATTTAATTGAAGCAGGAATTGCCAGCTTAAAAATCGAAGGCAGAGTAAAAAGTGAATACTATCTTGCAACTGTTATAAGATCTTACAGAATGGCAATTGATTCATATTATGCTGATAGAGAAAATTATAAGTACGACCCTTATCTTTTGGAAGAGATAAAGAAAGTAAGTCACAGAGATTTTACAACGGGATTCTTTTATGGAAAAGCCAATGAAAATTCACAAGTTTATGAAGACAACTCCTATATAAGGGGTTATGACTTTGTAGGAATTGTCCTTGATTATGATGAAGATTCTAAAATTGCAACTATTGAGCAAAGAAATAGAGTTTTTGTTGGCGATGAAATAGAAATTTTTGGACCTGGCATAAAACATTTTGACTACAAAATCGAAGAAATGTTAGATGACAAAGATAGAGAAATTGAAGTTGCAAATAAGGCAAAGCAAATTTTTAAGATAAAAATAGACAAAGCTATTAAAAAAGGATTTATTTTGAGGAGAGAAAATGAAGAATAAGGCCTGTATAATTGGCATTTGTGGCGGAAGTGGCAGTGGAAAAAGCACTGTTACAAAAAAATTAATTGAGCTTATTGGAAAAGATAATGTGTCTGTCATTGAACAGGATTCTTATTACAAGGACCAGTCAAATCTTGCCTTTGAAGAGAGAGTTAAGACTAATTATGACCATCCTCTTGCTTTTGACAATGACCTCTTATTTGAGCATTTAAAGATGTTAAAGGAAGGAAGGGAAATTGAAAAGCCAATTTATGACTTTTCCCTTCACAACAGAAAAAAGGAAAAGGAAAAAGTATTTCCAAAGCCAATTATAATTTTGGAAGGAATTTTAATTTTTAACGAAGTAAATTTAATTGACATTATGGATATAAAAGTCTTTGTAGATACAGATGCCGATGTTAGAATAATTAGGAGAATTAAAAGAGATATGCATGAGAGAGGAAGGTCTCTTGATTCTGTAATTGATCAGTATATGGCAACAGTAAGACCATCTCACCTTCAATTTGTTGAGCCTTCAAAGAGGTATGCCGATATAATTATTCCTGAAGGCGGCGAAAATGAAGTTGCAATTGATCTTTTATACCAAAAAATTAAATCTTTAGTATAAAAAATATTTGACAAGATAAAAACTATGTGTTATCATAACTTTTGTTATTAAAGAAGAAGTCCGCTTCTCACCTGATGACGAGGTCATTTAGGTTGTTTTAAAATTATGATGAATTTGCGGGCATCTTTTGGTGCCTGCTTTTTTAATTTACGGAGGTGCTTAGAAATTAAAGAACTTCAAATTAATGAAGAAATAAGGGAAAAAGAAGTCAGATTAGTAGATGATGAAGGCAACCAATTAGGACTTGTTCCTAGGATGCAAGCCATTGACTTGGCCATATCTAAAAAACTGGACTTAGTAAATGTTGCGCCAAATGCAAAACCACCAGTTTGTCGTATAATGGACTATGGTAAATACAGATACGAACAAGAGAAAAAAGAAAAAGAAGCTAGAAAAAAACAAAAGGTAATCAATATTAAGGAACTTAGATTTACTCCAAATATTGAAGATCATGACTTAAACACTAAAGCCAATAGAGCTATTGATTTCTTAAAAAATGGTGATAGAATTAAGGTTTCAGTTAGATTTAGAGGTAGAGAAATGGGTCACACTGATCTTGGACGAGAAGTTCTCGATAAGTTTTATGATTTAGTTTCTGAGTATGGAGTTGTGGACAAAAAACCTAAAATGGAAGGAAGAAGTCTTGTGATGTTCCTTTCAGAGAGAAAAGACAAAGATAAGTCTGATAATTAAGGAGGATTTTTATGGCAAAAATGAAAACTCACAGAGCTTCCGCAAAGAGGTTTAAGAGAACTGGTTCCGGAAAGCTTAGAAGATTTTATGCTTATAAAGGACATTTAACTGGTAAGAAAACTGCTAAAAGACTAAGAAAACTTAGAAAGGGCAGTTTAGTTTCTAAAGGTGATCAAAAGAGAATTGATCACATGATCCCTTAATAGGAGGTAAAGATGGCTAGAGTAAAAAGAGGCGTTAACGCTAAAAAAAGACATAATAATATCCTAAAGCAAGCTAAGGGATATTTTGGTGCTAAATCAAAATTATTTAGAACTGCAAACCAAGCTGTTATGAAATCTCTAAACTATTCATATATTGGTAGAAAACAAAGAAAAAGAGATTTTAGAAAACTTTGGATTACAAGAATTAATGCTGCTGCAAGAATTAATGGCATGAGCTATTCTAAGTTTATTAGTGGTCTTAAGAAAGCTAATGTTAATATTAACAGAAAGATGCTTTCTGAAATGGCTATTAACGACCCAGCAGGTTTTGCTAAATTAGTTGAAATCGCAAAAGGAAATTAATTTAATGCTCCCTTTAGGGAGCTTTTTTTGTATAATGGATATATAAAAATATTTACGAGGGTATTATGATTAGAAAATTAAAAAAGAATCCACCTCTTATAGTATGCCTATCTTTTTTTGCCCTGATATTGTTCGGTGCAATTTTACTTGACCTTCCAATAGCAAGTGCAAATGGTGAGAGAATTGGATTTTTAAATGCATTCTTCACATCGACTTCGGCATCTTGTGTAACGGGACTTATTGTTGCCAATACGGCAACTCAGTGGACTGTCTTTGGAAAAGTTGTAATAATTATTTTAATACAAATTGGCGGGCTTGGCACAATGGTGTTCATATCACTTATTGCCATGGCACTTAACAAGAGAATTGGAATAAGTGAGAGAAGAATTATTAAGGAACAGACAAATGCAGATACCAGCAAGGGAATAATTAGACTTGTAATTTATATTATTAAATTTTCTTTAGCTGTAGAATTTATTGGTGCAATTTTACTTGCAACAAAATTTATTCCAGATTTTGGACTTGAAAGGGGAATTTTATTTTCTATATTTCATTCAATTTCTGCCTTTTGTAATGCAGGCTTTGATATTATAGGCAATTCTTTAACTGATTATGTGTCTGACTTTACTGTAAATATGACAATTTCACTATTAATAATTTTTGGTGGACTTGGGTTTACAGTTTTTATTGACATCTACAGAAAGAGAAGATTTAAGAATTTAAGTCTTCACTCAAAAGTTGTTATTTCTTTTACTGCAATACTACTTTTAGTAGGTACCTTTGCCTTTTTCTTAATAGAACATAATAGTGCAGCTATGGAAGGTCTAAGCTTTAAGGGAAAAGTTTTATCATCTTTCTTTATGTCCGTCACAGCAAGAACTGCAGGCTTTAATACAATTGACATAGGAAAAATGCAAGAGGGTTCTGTGATTGTAACTATAATGTTAATGTTTATAGGTGCCTCTCCTGCTTCAACTGGTGGAGGAATTAAAACTACAACTTTTGGGGTTTTATTATCTTCAACAATTTCTGTTTTAAGGGGAAATAAGGAGATTGAAATATTTCACAAAAAAATACCTTATGATACACTTATAAAATCTCTTTGTATTTTTACTTTGGGATCTTTCTTAGTAATTTTTTCATCTCTTTGGATTACAATAATTGAGCAAGGAAAATTTTTATACTTAGATATTTTATATGAAATTGTTTCAGCCTTTGGAACAGTTGGAGTAAGTAGAGGAATTACTGCTAATTTAAGTTCTCTTTCTAAATTTATTTTAATTATTTTAATGTATCTTGGAAGAGTAGGAGCAGCGACTTTAGGGGTAAGTATTTTAGATACACATAGAAAGAAACATACTAGATATTCAGAAGAAAAAATTATAGTGGGGTAATTATGAAGACATTTATTGTATTTGGTTGTGGTAGATTTGGCTCTACTGTTGCCACAAGATTATATGATTTAAAAAATGATGTTGTAATTGTAGATTGTGACGAAGAAAAAATTGATGCGATTTCAGAAAATGTTACTGAAGCAATTATTTGTGACCTTGAAGATGAAAAGGCAATGACTGAACTTGCACTAAAAAATTTTGACGTTGCAGTAATTGCCATTGGAGAAAATCTTGAAGCTGCCGTCATGGCAGTCCTTGCATCAAAAGAAGCGGGAATCGAAAAAGTTATTGCCAAGGCACCTAATTATAGGTTTGGAAAAATTTTGCTAAAGTGTGGGGCAGATAAAATTATTTTCCCTGAAAGAGACATGGGATTTAGACTTGCAAATAATTTATCCAATGATTATTTACTAGATGCCAATGAAATTTCTAAAGGCTATACTATTTATGATTTTACTGCCAGTCCTAAGATGAATGGAAAAGAATTAAAGGATTTAAAACTTAGAGAAGAATATAATTTCAATCTTTTAATGGTTAAGAGAGCTGGAGAAAATTTTGTAAACCCTCTTGCTTCTTTTAAGATTAAAGAGGAAGATATTTTGACAGTTTTAGGTTCCGATAAGGATATTAAAAGATTTACAGAAGAAAATTAATAAGGGCAAGCGCCCTTATTTTTTTTGCAAATTTTTATAAAAATTTTTTTAAGTATAATTCATATAAAAGCATAAGCCAAGCTATGAGGTTAAAGATATAAGACAGCCTGCCTCTTAGTTTTTCATCTTTAACTACTTTTGTATATTTAGTTAAAAAGTATCCAAACAAAGCTGTAAAAAAGACAATTATTTCAAGATATTTATTCATCAAACCACCACCTCTTTTTATTATATAATAGAAAAAATTTTTAAGTAATACTTTGTTTACATATTGACCTTTATAATCTACAATTAAGTTAATACATAAAAGAAATCAGAAAGAGGAGAGACAATGAAAAAATTAAAAAAACTTTTACTTATGACTTTAGTGGCGACTTCACTAATTGCCTGCAACAAAGACACAAAGACAGCCAATGCACCAAAGGAAGAAGTAAAAAAGGAACCAGAAAAAATAGTTTATTACACACCACTTACTCATGAGGAAAGAGAAAATGAAGATCAAGCTAAGAAAAAAATCTTTGCAGTAATGCTTGACAACCATGACGATGCAAGACCTCAAGCACAAATTTCTAAGGCTGATATAATTTATGAGTACAGAGTTGAAGGCGAGTTCACAAGATACATGGCACTTTTCCAAAGCAATTTTCCAGAAAATGTGGGACCAGTTCGCTCTGCAAGACCTTACTTTGTGCAAACTGCCAAGGAATACAATGCAATTTATGCTCACTGGGGCGGATCTGAAGCAGGACTTGCTGAAGTTAGAAATAGAAATGTTGTTGACCTTGATGGCATTGCCCTTGAAGGAATAGTCTTCCACAGAAATAAAAATGTTGGCAAGCGTGCACCTCACAATGGATATATTTCCCTTCCTGAACTTGAAAATTATTTAGTTGAGAAAAAAGGTGTCGATGTAAATGACAACACAGTTTCACTAAATTTTTATGACAAGATAGCAGAAATAGAAGGAATAGATGTAAAAGAAATAACTTTAAATTTCAACAAAAATTATAAGACAAAATTTATCTATGATGAGGCAAGTGGAAAATATAAGTACATCCGCCAAGGAGAACCTGTAATTGACGAAGCAACAGGCGAAGAGTTTAACACAGATAATTTAGTAGTTCTCTTCCAAAAGGGAGTTGTAGCTGGACCTAAGGGCACATTAAAGATGGCAAATATAGGCAGCGGCTCAGGACTTCTTCTTCAAAAGGGAAAGCTTGCTCCAATAACTTGGGAAAAGGCAAATGAAGATGCAAGGACTATCTTAAAGTATCCTGACGGAACAGAAGTTAAATTTTATCCAGGCAGAACTTTCTTCTCTATAGTTGATGAAGAAAAGGATGCAGTTTATGAAATTCCACAAGCTGAAGGTCAAGAAGGACAAGATTCTTCTTCAACAAACTCTAATGCAAAAGTAGAAAACCAAGCTGCAAAAAAATAATTTTTAAAATATTTTTATTGGGTAAGTATAATAACGAGGTGATATTATGATTAATATGACAAAAATTGATTACGTTATAAATGCTACTGGAGCATCCTATGATATTGTCAGAAAGGCTCTTTTAGATAGTGACGGCGATGTTGATGAAGCTATAAAATTCATAAGTGAAGGAAAATATGACGAGAGCGCTGAAGCTTCAAAGGTTTTCGAAAATGAAGAAGAAAAAGAATCCTACGAAAATCGTGAAAATAAAACTGGCAAAGAATATGTTGACGAAGTTATAAATTATCTTGATGAAATTGTTGATGCAATAAAAGAAATTTGGAGAAAGGGCAATGCAAGAAGACTTCTTGTTGAAAAAGATAATGAAACAGTTCTATCTCTTTCGCTAACAACATCTGCAATAGGAATGATTTTGGCACTTCCTGCATCACTTATAGGAATTTCTGCAGCCTATATTTATGACTACTCTTTTAAAATAGTAATGGAAAATGGAGAAGTAATTGATGTCAAAGAGTATTTAAAAGACAAAAGTAATTTTAAATAAGATAAAAGTGAAGAGCCCTTCGGGGCTTTTTTCTTTAAGGCGAGGAGCAAAATGATAATTACAAGTAAAAATAATGATACTTATAAATTTCTAAAATCTTTAAAAGAAAAAAAACATAGACAAGAACATGGACTTTTTATGGTGGAAAAGCCAGTAGTAATGGAAGAGGCAAGGGACTTTAGACCAAAATATATTGCCATTAACGAGTCTTCCCTTAAGGAAAATAAATTTTCTGACATAATAAAAAATGTGAAGGAAGAAGATTTTTTTATTTTTTCAGACAATATTTTCAAAAATCTTTGCGACGCAGTGACTTCACCTGGCATAATCGCCTACTACAGTGAAGTTCACAGAGAATTTCATGAAGAGTCTGGAAAATTTTTGTACTTAGATGATATAAGAGAGCCGGGAAATCTTGGAGGAATGATAAGATCTGCTGATGCTTTTGGTCTTGACGGTCTAATTATTTCGCCAAACTCCTGCGATTTATACAATCCAAAGACAGTTAGGTCTTCCATGTCATCAATTTTTAGGGTCCCAATTTATTTTATGAGTCGAGAGGATTTGGTGAATTTAGACTTTAATATTATTGCAACTTCTCTTGAAAATTCAACTTCAACAAGGAACTATAAATTTAAGGATAAGGATATAGTTGTAATTGGAAACGAGGCTAAGGGAGTTTCAGATTTTTTAATGTCTCATGTCAAGAATTTTTTAAATATTCCAATTTCTCAAAATGTGGATTCCCTTAACGCAAATGTTGCAGCATCAATTATAATTTACGAGATGATGAAATGAAATATGTAATTGTCGCAGAAAACTTACCAGAAGAGGTTTGCGAAAAATTAAAAGCCTATGGAGAGGTAGTGAGGACACGTGCCAACAAAAAGCTTTTAAGGGGCCTTGATACTCACACAGATATATTAGTCCATCCACTGCCCAGTGGCGAAATAGTTGTCGATAGGGATAATTTTGAATACTACAAAAAAATTTTTCCAGACAAAAAGATTCTTCCATCTCGCTCAATTTTGTCAAAAAAATATCCAAAAGATGTGCCCCTAAATGCTTTCACTTTTAAAAATTATTTCATTCACAACTTAAAATACACCGATAAAGTTCTCTTAGATTACTACAAAAATTCTGGCTACCAGATGATAGACATTAAGCAAGGCTATGGCAAATGTTCTTGCCTTGTTACTAATGACTTTATCATTACAAGTGACGGAGGAATTTATGAAAGCCTAAAGGATTTTATTCCAATTTATAAAATAAATCATGGAGAGATAAGACTTCAGAATTTTAATTATGGTTTTATTGGCGGGGCAAGTGGAGTCTTGGGCAAAAAAATATTCTTCACAGGAGATTTATCACAACACTCATCTTATGAAGAAATTTTAAAAATTATTAAGAAATATGATTATGAAATTGAAATTTTGTCCAAAGACCCAATAGAAGATTTTGGTTCTATTTATTTTATTTAAGACCCTTGTAAAAGTGATAAATATAAAAGATGGTCTTGTAGATAGATTAATTCCATTCTGCAAGGCCATCTTTTATTTATATATCCTATCTATTTATTTTTTTGTGAAGAATTTTTTTATATAAAAACTTATTGAAATCGATATAATCAAACATTAACTTAGAAAGCAAATCTTTAAATACATCATCTTCTTCAAGGTAAGATTCCTCAGAGACACCAGAAACATAAGTCATCTCTATTAGAAGTTTACCACTATTTGTATACATATATTTAGTCTTTTCTTCAAGTATAAAAAAAAGAAAATTACCATATTCTGCTTCACGAGGATCCACATACTCTATACTTTTTTCATTTTCTATAATTTTAAAGAGACGAAAGGACATGTCCTTTATCTCAACATTTAACTTAACATTTCCTACATAATATTTTGCATTTTCACTAAGCATATTCCTCTTATAGGAAGGTAATTCTGAGAAATCAATTTCAACAAGGTCAAATTTATTTTTGAGATAATCTATAAGGTCTTTTGAATCTCTCTCGCCAATAGGAATTAAATGCTTGAACATTTTAATTTGCCTTTCATAGTTCATTTTGCTTTTACATCTCCTCAAATGATTACTATATAAAATAATTTAAACTCCTATTTAGGAGTTTTTTTATTGCCCCTTAATAAGTAAAGAGACAAGACCAAACCAAGGACAAAAAATATTATTGAAGTGAAAGAATATTCCACGACTTTGAAAAAATATAATATAAAAAAGTTGTTGTAGATAATTGGAATAAGTAAAATATAGAAAAAATAAAAATTTTTATTTTTGAATATAAAGGGCAAAGAAATCAAAAGTGGCAAGACAAAGGAGCTGAGCCCATAAGAATTTATAAAGACAAAAAATCCATAAAAATTATCTTCTAAAACAGGAAGAATTGGTATTGATCCTATGAATATTATTAAAATTAAAATATATCTTAACTTGTTTTTCATGCTTGACTCCAATGAATTTTTCTTCATAAATTATATCAAAGATAAAAAAATTTGTTTTAAAAATTTTTCACAGGGTAATAAATATTAGCAAGTTGAGAGATAAATTCTCTCGACTCTTGAATTTTTAAAAACTTTGTGTTAATATAAGAGCAATTTTAAAAATGGCTTTGATAAGAAGAGTAAATTATATAAAATTCTTAGAGAGGAAATGGCAGCTGAAAATTTCCAATTTTATATTTTTGAAAACTAACTTAGAGCCCCATAGCAAACTATGGCGTATGGATGCGTTAAATCCCTTGAGTTTAATTAAGGTGGAACCACGGTCATCGTCCTTTGGGATGGTGGCTTTTTTTATTTTATTTTTTAATTTTAGGAGGATATAATGATTATTAAATTACCAGACGGTTCAAAAAAAGAATATGAAAGCGGAGTAAAGGTATCTAAAATTACTGGAGACATATCTCAAGGTCTTTTAAGAGATTCTCTTGGAGCTGTAGTAAATGGAGAAATTTTAGGACTTGATGATGAAGTTTATGAAGATAGCGATTTTAAAGTTGTAAAATTTGAAGACATGGAAGGAAAGAAAATTTTATGGCACACTGCATCTCATTTAATGGCTTATGCAATTAAGGAACTTTATCCAGAAGCAAAATTTGCCATTGGACCTTCAACTGAAACAGGATTTTATTACGACCTTGACCTTGAACACAGATTTGTAGATGAAGATTTAAAGGCAATTGAAGATAAAATGAAGGAACTTGCTAAAAAAGATCTTCCAGTAGAAAAAATTGAAGTTTCAAGAGAAGAAGCTCTTAAATATTTCAAGGAGCAAAATCAAGATTATAAGGTTGAATTAATTGAAGACCTTCCAGAAGATGAAAAGATTACAATGTATAAAATTGGCGACTTCACTGACCTTTGCAAGGGACCTCATCTTCTATCAACTAAAAAAATTAAGGCAATAAAACTTCTTTCAATAGCTGGTGCTTATTGGAGAGGCGATTCTAATAACAAAATGCTTCAAAGAATTTATGGTATTGCTTTTGAAAAACAAAAACAATTAGATGAATACATTGAAAGACGTGAAGAAGCTGAAAAGAGAGACCATAGAAAACTTGGCAAAGAACTTGACCTATTTAGCATGCACGAAGAAGGACCTGGCTTCCCATTCTTCCATCCAAATGGAATGATTTTGAGAAACACTCTACTTAACTGGTGGAGAGGAGTTCTTGAAGAAAATGGTTATGGAGAAATTTTAACTCCGATTATCTTAAACGAAGATCTATGGCACAGATCAGGACACTGGGATCACTATAAAGACAATATGTATTTCACAAAAATTGATGATGCAGACTATGCTGTTAAGCCAATGAACTGCCCAGGCTCAATTTTAGTTTATAATTCAAACAATCACTCTTATAGAGACCTTCCAATTAGACTTGCAGAATATGGTGTTGTTCACAGACACGAACTTTCTGGAGCTCTACACGGACTATTTAGGGTAAGAACATTTACTCAAGACGATGCTCACGTTTACTGCTTATTCTCACAAGTAAAAGACGAAGTATTTAAGATGATTGATTTAGCTGATTATCTATATTCTACTTTTGGCTTTAAATATTCAATTGAACTTTCAACAAGACCAGATGACTACATGGGAGATCTTGAAGCATGGAATCTTGCAGAAAAGAGCCTAAAAGAAGCCTTAGAAGAAAAGAATTTACCATATACAATTAATGAAGGCGACGGAGCTTTTTATGGTCCAAAGATTGACTTCCACCTTGAAGATGCCATTGGAAGAACTTGGCAATGTGGTACAATTCAACTTGACTTCCAACTTCCAGAAAACTTTGACTTAACTTATGTCGATGAAGATGGAGAAAGAAAGAGACCAGTAATGCTTCACAGAGCCCTACTAGGTTCAGTTGAAAGATTTATGGGTATCCTAATAGAACACTTTGCAGGTAAATTCCCACTATGGTTATCTCCAGTTCAAGTTGAAGTTATTCCTGTATCTGACAAATTTAAAGATTATGCAGAAAAAATTGCAGACAAACTTCACGCTGAAGGACTTAGAGTTCATCTTGATGGTCGTGCAGAAAAAGTTGGCTACAAAATTAGAGAAGCACAAGTTAAGAAGATTAACTACATGCTAGTAATTGGAGAAAAAGAAGAAACTTCAGGAAAACTTTCTGTAAGAAAGAGAAATGGCGAAGAAGTAGCTGATGTTGATGTAGATGAGTTTATCGCACAACTTAAGGAAGAAATCAAAAATAAGACAATAACTGACTAATTATAAAATTTTCAGTTGAAAATCTTCTTAAATAAAGATAAAATCTAAGCAGGTGAAAGCCTGCTTATTTTTTATTAGTATTTGTCTAAAAATAGCAAATAATTTCTTTACAAAGAAAAAGCTATGTGATAAAATACATTGATGTAACCGCACAGAGTAGGTTTTAAACATAGTGCCTATAATGGCGAGTCTTGTAATGAGGAGGTGCTACAATGTACGCAATTATTGAAACAGGCGGAAAACAATATATTGTTGAAGCTGGTGACAAAATTAAAGTTGAAAAATTAGATGTTAAAGAAGGCGACAAGGTAACTTTTGATAAAGTTCTTTTTGTATCTGGTGACGATGCTAAGGTTGGTGCTCCATTTGTTGATGGTGCAAAAGTTGAAGCTAAGGTATTAGCACAAGGTAAAGCAAAAAAAGTTGTTGTTTACAAATACAAATCTAAGAAAAACGAAAGAAAGAAAAACGGACACCGTCAACCATACACTTTAGTTGAAATTTCAGGTATTAACTAATGACTAGTATTGACCTTTATAAAAAAGGTGATTATTACTATGGATTTAAGTCTTGTGGTCATGCAGAGGGCGAATTTGATAAAATTGTCTGCTCAAGCATTTCTACTCTCACACAAACTTTTTATTTTACACTGATAAATAAACTTGGAGTAAGTGAAAGTGAAATTAAAGACAAGCAGGGCGACGGATTGTTGAAAATAGAAATTTTAAATAGTGATATTTTTAAAAGAAAAGATATTCAAACTTGTTTTGAATTTATGATAATGGGGATAGAGCTTATTAATGAAGCTTACCCAAAATATTTGACACTAAAGATTGTGGAGGTGTAAAATGATTAAATTTGATTTATTGCTTTTTTCTTCAAAAAAGGGAGCAGGTTCTTCTAAGAACGGTCGTGATTCAAACTCAAAAAGACTTGGAGTTAAAAGAGGCGACGGTCAATTTGTTTTAGCAGGAAACATTCTTGTTAGACAAAGAGGAACAAAAATCCATCCAGGCGAAAATGTTATGAAGGGTTCAGATGACACTTTATTTGCTACAGCTGATGGAATTGTGAGATTCACAACTAAGGGCAAAGGCGGAAAGAAATTCGCCAATGTTTTCGAAGAAGAAAAAGTTGAATTAGCATAAAGATAAAGCAAGGGAAACCTTGCTTTTATTTTTTGTTTTATTTCTTTGTAAAATCTAAAATTTCACCAAGATTTTACATATTTGACATAAGGTTCAAGTTTTCACTACAATTCTGTGTTAGTTCTATGATATAATTTTAGAAAATGCGAGGTAAAAATGTTTATAGATATAGCAAAAATAAAATTAAAAGCCGGAAAAGGTGGAGATGGTGCTGTCGCTTGGAGACGAGAAAAGTTTGAACCAGCTGGTGGACCTGCTGGAGGCGACGGTGGAAGAGGCGGAAGCGTAATTGTAATGACGGACTCGGGACTTCACACCTTGATGGATTTTAGATATAAAAGAGAATACAAAGCCGAAAATGGACAAAACGGCATGAACAAATTAAAATTTGGAAAAGATGGCGAGGATATAATCCTAAAAGTTCCCGTTGGGACTTTAATTAGAGATGCAAAGACTGAGGGCGTAATCTATGATTTAAAGGAAAACAATATGTCTGTCACTGTATGTAAGGGCGGCAAGGGTGGTCTTGGTAACGCAAGATTTAAAACTTCAACTAGACAAGCACCTGCCTTTGCACAAGCAGGAAATCCTGGCGAAGAAAGAGAAGTAATCTTAGAATTAAAACTTCTTGCTGATGTTGGACTTGTAGGATTTCCAAATGTTGGCAAGTCAACCCTTCTTTCTATAGTAACATCTGCCACTCCAAAGATTGCAAATTATCACTTCACTACACTTTCTCCAAACCTTGGAGTTGTAAAAGTAGATGAAGGCGAATCCTTTGTAATTGCAGATATACCAGGTTTAATAGAAGGTGCATCTGAAGGAATTGGTCTTGGCGACGAATTTTTAAAACATGTTGAGAGAACAGGAATTTTAATTCATGTTCTTGATATTTCTGGTTCTGAAGATAGAGATCCAGTTGAAGATTTTTATAAAATCAATGAAGAACTTGTAAGATACAATGAAAAATTAGGCGAAAAGAAGCAAATTATCTTTGCAAATAAAATGGATATGCCAGGCGCTGAAGAAAATCTAAAAAAATTAGAAGAAGAACTTGGCGACAAATACGACATTATAGCAGGTTCTTGTGCAACTACAAAAAATTTGGACAAATTAATGAAGCTAACATATAATAAGCTAAAAGAAGTAGATTACAGTGACTACAAGACCTATGATGAAGAGCATGTTGAAGAAGTTACAAGAGAAGAAGGCATAAAAGTATTTAAAGATAATGAAGAATACTTTGTTGAAGGGCCATATATTGATAAACTTCTTCGCTCCACAAATTTTGACGATTACGACTCACTTAAATACTTCCAAGAAAATATTAGAAAGAATAAAGTTGTTGAAAAATTGGAAGAACTTGGGGCAGGAGATGGATGCTCTGTATTTATCGGCGGCTACGAATTTGAATTTTTTGAATAAATAATAGATAGGAGAAAGAATGTTAACAGGAAAAGAAAGATCATATTTAAAGAGTCTTGCCCACAATATGGACCCACTTATCCAACTGGGAAAAGATGGAATCAATGAAGGATTTTTAAATCAAATAGATAAACTTTTAGAGGATCACGAACTTGTAAAGATAAAAGTTTTGCAAAATGCACCAGTAGAAGTTGACGAAATTGTAGATGAAATTTTAAGTGCAACTGGCGCAGAATTTGTGCAAAAAATTGGCAAAAAACTTACAATTTATAGAGAATCTAAGGAAAATAAAAAAATAGAATTGTAATGAAAAAATATGGAATTTTTGGGGGGACCTTTAATCCAATTCACTATGGTCATCTCATGATTTGTGAATATTTAAAGGAAGAATTAGGTCTCGATAAAATTATTTTTATACCAACGGGCAATCCTCCTCACAAGGACCTAGATGTATCAGCAAGGGCTAGGTATGACATGGTAAAGCTTGCCATTGAGTCAAATCCTGGTTTTGAAATCTCTGACATTGAAACTAAGAGGGTAAAATTATCCTACACAGTTGATACAGTAAGAGAACTTAAAAAAATTTATAAAGAAGAAAAATTATTTTTCTTAATAGGTCTGGACACACTCTTTCAACTTAAAACTTGGAAAAAAATAGAAGAACTTTCAAAGGAAATTGAATTTGTTGTGGCACTGAGACCAAAATATATAGACATAGAAGAAATTAATAGAGAAGTAAAATTTTTGCGTGAAAATTATGGCACGAAAGTGGAAATTATTCACACTCCCCTCTATGAAATTTCTTCAACAGAACTTAGAGAAAGAATTAAAGAAGAAAAATCTGTTAAATATTTAATTCCTGAAGAAGTTGTGAATTATATTAAGGAAAGCGGGTTTTACAAAAATGACCTATGATATAGAAAAGTATGAGAATGAAATTCGCGAGAGAATTGGCGAAAAGAGATTTCTGCACACAATTAGGGTAAAAGACACAGCCATAAATCTTGCAAAAATTCACGGTGTTGATGTGGAAAAGGCAGAAGTGGCTGGCTTCTTACATGACTGTGCAAAAATAAAAGATAAAGAAGAACTAATTAAAACAGCTAAGGAAAATAAACTCCTCCTAACTAAGGAGATGCTGAAAGCTCCGCAAATTATACACTCTTATCTTGGAGCTCTCTTTGCAAGGAAATTTTATGGCATAGATGATGAGGACATTTTAAATGCCATTACTTATCACACAACTGGCAGAGCCAATATGTCTGACCTTGAAAAAATAATTTTTTTGGCAGATTATATTGAGCCTATGAGAAATTTTGACGGCGTAGAAAGGGCAAGGGAACTTGCAAAAAAAGATTTAGACGCTGCCATGTATTTCGCTTTAAATAACACCCTAAGATTTTTAGTTGAACGTGACTTTTACATTGTACCAACCACAGTTTTAGCTAGAAACTTTTATAAGGAGATGGATACTTGAAAACTTTTTTTAAAGCCTTTGTCACAACGATTATAGTGGTTTTAGTTTTGGCGCTAGCTGGCGTGGCAGGATACTTTTATTTCCTAGGAAATGAAGATGAGGGGAAGACTGATGAGGCTGGAGAAAATCTTCAATTTTTAATGCTTGGAGTTGACTCTCTAGATTCAAAAAAAGCAGATAATGCAAGGTCAGATACAATTATGGTAGTAAATGTAGATGGCAATAGCAAAAAGGTAAATATAATTTCAATTCCAAGAGATACTTACACAAAAATCAAGGGTTATAAGAAGACAAAAATCAATCACTCCTTTAAATATGGAGGAAGTGAACTTACTCTTGACACAGTAAATAATCTTCTTGACACAGATATAAAATATTATGTGACAGTAGATTATAGATTTGTAGAAGATGTAGTAAATAAAATTGGCGGAGTAACAGTTGATGTTCCACTTGATATGAAATACGAAGATCCAACAGCAGATCCACCTCTAAAAATTGATATAAAAGAGGGCAGACAAACTTTAAAGGGATATGATGCAATTGGATTTTTGAGATTTAGAAAGGGCTATAAAGACGCAGACCTTGGCAGAGTAAAAGCACAGCAACAATTTATGTCGGCACTTTTATCCAAGATGAAGGAGCCAAAGACCCTTATAAAAGCTCCCCTTCTTCTAGGTTCTTATATAAATTACTCAGAAAATAATATTCCAGTAAAAAAATTAATTAAAGTTGCAGCAAATATGCGAGGAATAAATACAGAAGACATTACAACAAATACACTTCCAGGCAGCCCAAAATATATGGGTGGAGTTTCTTATTTCGTGCCAAATGAGAAAAAAATAAAAGTAATGCTTTTAGAATATAATTTTAAATAGGAGGCAACATGACAGTAGAAGAAAAGTTAGATATTATTTTAAAATCTTGTGAATCAAAAAAAGGAATCGATACAAAAGTCTTAGATATAGGAGGCATGACTTCCATAGCAGATTATTTTGTAATCGTAAGTGGTAACTCATCAGCACAAGTAGATGCCCTTGCTAGAGAAATAGACGAAAAATTATCAGATGAAGGTGAAGAGCCAATTAACACTGAAGGCAAAAATTCTAGCAGATGGATAATTTTAGATTTTGGTGATATAATAGTACATGTATTCCACAAGGATGAGAGAGAATATTATAATCTCGAAAGATTGTGGGAAGATAACGAAAATAATAAAAATAATGAAAAAATTGAGGAGGAAGATTAATGGTTAAAACACTACACACTGATAAAGCACCTGCAGCAGTAGGTCCTTATTCACAAGCTACAGAAGTTAATGGATTTATTTTCACATCAGGACAACTTCCATTAGTTCCAGAAACAGGAGAACTTATTTCTGACGATATTAAAAAGGCAACTGCAAGAAGTCTTGACAACATTAAGGCAATTTTAGAAGAAGCAGGTTCAAGCATGGATAAAGTTGTTAAAGTAAATATTTTCTTAGATGATGTAAATGATTTTGCAGCAGTAAATGAAGTTTACGCAGAATATTTTAGTGAACATAAACCAGCAAGATCTTGCGTTGAAGTAGCCAATCTTCCAAAGAATGGACTTCTTGAAATCGAAGCTATTGCAGTAAAATAAATTTTTTAATAAAAGGACCCTAAGGGGTCTTTTTTAATGAAATATTTTAAAACTAAGTGGGGAAAAATGAGAGAAATAAATGTAAATGAAATTGATAAAATAAAAGATCCTTACATTATAGATGTAAGAGAAGAAAGTGAATTAATAGAAACAGGAACAATAAAGGGTGCAGTCCACATTCCCATGATGACAGTGCCTATTAACTTAAATAAAATTCCAAAGGATAGAGAAGTTTATATATTATGTAGAAGTGGTAGAAGATCTTATGAAGTTGCAGCTTATCTTAGTGAACTAGGCTATGATGTAATAAATCTTGAGGGTGGAATTTTAGAATATAAGGGAAAGCTTTATAAATAATTTAAAAATTTTAGATAATATTATTTGTTTTTAAAAAATCAAGCTTTTTTTAAACTTTTGTGTTATAATGTCTAAAGAAAGAACTTGAGGACCGAGTGAATCTCGGTCTATTTTTTTGTTCAAAAAAGATTAGGAGAATATATTGAGATTTAACGAATTAAATTTATCTAGGGAAGTTTTACAGTCAATTGAAGAAATGGGTTTTGTAAATCCATCGGAAGTACAAGAAAATACTATTCCAAAGATTTTAGAGGGTCATGACCTTCTTGCACAAGCACAAACTGGTACGGGAAAAACTGCTTCCTTTGGGATTCCGATGATTGAGAAAATTGAAGATAATAATTATGAAAGTTTGCAAGCTCTTGTTCTTGTTCCAACAAGAGAGTTGGCAAGACAAGTTTCTGAAGAACTTAAAAAACTTTCAAAACATAAAAAATTTATAAAAGTTGTTGCCATTTACGGTGGTGCAGACATGAGAAAACAACTTAGAGAATTAAAAAATGGTGCCAGCATCGTCGTGGGAACACCAGGCAGGGTAATGGACCACATGAAGAGAAAAACTATTAAGATTGATGATTTAAACTTCTTGACACTAGATGAAGCTGACGAGATGTTTGACATGGGCTTTAGAGATGACATGAAAACTATTATTGAAAAGACAAATAGTGACAGACAAACTTTATTTTTCTCAGCAACTTTTGACAACAACATTAAGGAATTTTCAAAGAGATATCAAGATAATCCAAAGAAAGTTATCATCGAGAAGAAAGAGCTCACTGCAGAAAAAATTAAGCAATACTATTTGGAATTAAACAGAAATATGAAAACTGAAATTTTAAATAGACTTTTATTAATCAAGAAGCCAAAAAAATCTATTATTTTCTGCAACACTAAGAGAATGGTTGAGAGCTTAGAAGTTGAGATTGCGCAAAGGGGCTACAAGGTTGATTCACTTCATGGCGACATGCGTCAGTCTTCAAGAGACAATGTCATGAAAAAGTTTAGAAATAATACTATAGACATTTTAATTGCAACTGATGTTGCTGCTCGTGGTCTTGATGTTTCTGATATTGATGTTGTTTTTAATTATGATTTGCCACAACAAGCTGAGTATTATGTTCACAGAATTGGTCGTACTGCGAGAGCTGGAAAAAAGGGAGTTTCCTTTACTTTTGCAACTAATAAGGATTATCCAAAGTTTAGAGAAATCGAAAAATATGCAAATATTAAAATGGAAAGATTAGACCTTCCAACTAAATACGATGTTGAAAAAGAAAGTATGGAAAATTTATTTAACAAGGTTAGTACTAGTATTTTAAAGGCTGAAGACAACACTGATTACACTGAAGTTTTAAATAAGCTTTTGTCACAAGGCTACAGTCTTTATGACATTTCTGCATCACTTTTAAGAATGGTAAATGAATCTTCAAAAAATAGAAAAATCACTGAGCTTGATAAAGTTGACTTTGGCAAAAAGTTTGAAATGAATGGATCTAATAGAAAAGATTCTAGAAATGGAAATGCTAATGGCAAAAAAAATAAAGAAATCAAAAAAATCAAGGGACCAAAGATTTTTATCAACAAGGGAAAAAGAGATGGACTTGACTCTCGTGAAATAATTAGACTTGTGGACAAGTATACGAATGTATCTCCAAAGGAAATTGGAAAAATTAACATTATGCCAAGCTTTACTTTTGTAGAAATTCCAAAAAATATGATTAAAGAAGCTATAAGAGATCTTGATGGCAAAAAAATAAAAGGAAAATCTTTAAAAGCCGAATATTCAGAAAAATAAAATTTAAAATTTTTAAATCCCCAAATGAATTTACTTTCACTTGGGGATTTTTTATTTGCAAATTTTTTCTTTTAAACTCTGTTATAATGTAGTAAGGAGGTTTTTTATGGAAAATAAATTTTTAATTATAGATGGAAGTTCACTTTTTTTCAGAGCTTTTTACGCTCTCCCTCTTTTGAAAACCAAGAGAGGTCTTTACACAAATGCGATTTACGGTTTTGTCATGATGGTGGAAAATGCCATAGAGAAAATAAACCCAACCCATGTAGCAGTTTGCTTTGACATGAAGGGCAAAACTTTTAGGTCCGATATTTATAAGGACTACAAGGGCACAAGGCAAAAAACTCCCAATGAACTTGAACAACAATGGCCTCTTGTCCGCGACATTCTAAACTTGATGAATATAAAAATTTTGGAGTCACCAGTTTATGAAGCAGACGACATTGCTGGCACGCTTTCAAAACTTGCAAGTGAAAAAAATTTTGAAAATTACCTCTTAACTGGCGACAAGGATTATTTTCAACTTGTAAATGAAAATACTAAAGTCCTTTTAACTCGCAAGGGCATAACTGAAATGGATATCATAACAGTTGATAGCCTTGAAAAAGATTATGGAATAGAACCCCTAGAGTTTATTGATTTAAAGGCACTTATGGGGGACCAATCTGATAACATTCCGGGAATTTACGGAATTGGGGAAAAAACTGGACTTAAATTAATTAAAGAATATAAAAACATTGAAAATCTTTACGACAATATTGAAAGTGTTACAGCAAAAAAGTTAAAGGAAAAATTAGTTGATGGCAAAATGTCTGCTTTTATGAGTAAAAAATTGGGAACTATTGTAAAAGATGTGCCAATAGAAGAATCCTTAGATGACTTCAAAAAAGTGGACTACGACTATGAAAATCTTTCGAAGATGTATAGGGAATTTGAATTTAATTCCATGCTTGATAGACTTCCAGAAGAGTACAGAAAGGAAGAAGTGGAAGAAATTTCTGAAGATAATTTTAAATTTAAGGAAATAAAAAAACTAGATGACTTTATAGAAAATGCGAAAAAAGAAAAGTCCCTTGCCTTTAAATTTATTTCCGATGGAAAAATTTATGAAGATGTAAAACCAATTTATCTTGCCTTAAAAGTTAAAGACCAGATGGTAAACTTCATTTCTTGGGAAAATATTGATTTTAAAAAGTTAAAGGAAATTATGGAAGATGAAAATATAGAAAAACTTGGCTACGACATGAAAGAAGACATAATCATCTTAATGGATCTTGGCATTGACATAAAAAATTACTGCCACGATGTGGTTATAGCAGAATATATTTTAAATTCCACAAAAAGCGACTACGATATAAATAAAATTTCCATGGACTACTTTAAAAATGGCTATATGGATGAGGAAAACCTCTTAGGCAAGGGGGCAAAGAAAAAAACTTATGAAGATCTTAATAAAGATGACCTCTTTAAATATTTTGCCTTTATCCTAAACACAATTTACAAATTGGAAGGGCTCCAAAGAGAAAAAATTGAAAAGGAAGAGATGATTTCTCTTTATAAGGACATGGAGCTACCACTAGTTGAAGTCCTTGCATCTATGGAATATGTGGGCATAAACACTGATGAGGCTGTCTTAGATGAAATTGACGAAAAAATCACCTTAAAGTTAAAGGATTTAGAAGAAGAAATTTATAGGGAAGCTGATGAGGAATTTAACATCAATTCACCAAAACAATTGGGTGTGATTTTATTTGAAAAAATGGATTTTCCAGTTATTAAAAAGACAAAAACTGGCTACTCAACTTCTGCTGATGTCCTAGAAAAACTTCGCGGCAAGGGCGAAATTATTGACAATATTTTAGATTACAGAAAATTTTCTAAATTGAAATCAACTTACATTGACGGACTAAAAGCAGTCATAAATAAAAAAACTAAGCGCATTCACTCAAGATTTATGCAAACAGTGACTGCCACAGGAAGAATTTCCTCTACTGATCCAAACCTTCAAAATATACCAATAAAAACTGAAGAGGGAAGGTTAATTAGAAAGGCATTTTTGGCATCAAAAAATTCACTTTTAGTAGATGCCGATTATTCACAAATTGAACTTAGGGTTTTGGCTGCCCTTTCAGAGGATAAAGAAATGCTTGATGCCTTTAAAAATGGCTTAGATATTCACAGAAAAACTGCCTCAGAAGTTTTTCATGTGCCTTATGATGATGTTACAAGCCTTCAAAGGTCTGAGGCTAAGGCTGTAAATTTTGGAATTGTCTATGGAATTTCTGATTACGGACTTTCACAAAATTTAAATATACCAAGAAAGGCTGCAAAAGAATACATCGACAATTATTTAGGTCATTTTATTGGCATAAAAAATTATATGTCTGAAGAAATTGAAGAGGGCAAGAAAAAAGGCTATGTTGAGACAATTTTTAAGAGAAGAAGATATATTCCTGAGCTTAGTGCAAAGAACTTCAACATAAGAAGTTTTGGCGAGAGAATTGCCCTAAATACACCAATCCAAGGTTCTGCAGCAGATATTATAAAAATTGCCATGGTAAAAGTTTATAGTGAACTTAAAAAGAGAAAGTTAAAATCAAAACTAATAATTCAAATTCACGACGAACTTGTAGTTGACGCTTCAGATGATGAAGTTGAAGAAGTTAAAAAAATTATGAGAGACTTAATGGAGAATTCTGTTGACTTAAATGTAAAACTTTCTGTTGATATGAATACTGGAGAAAATCTCTATGAATCAAAATAAAGTAATCGGGCTCACAGGCTCCATTGCAACGGGAAAATCTCAGGTCTCAAATTATTTAAAAAATAAGGACATAAAAGTTATTGATGCAGATTTAATTGCAAGAGATGTGGCAAATTATAAAATTGTAAAAAATAAAATCAAAAGAGAATTTGGCGAGGATCTTTATAAAAATGATAAGCTTGACAGAAAAAAACTGGCAGAAATTATTTTTTCGAGAAAAATCCATCGCCAAAAACTAAATTCAATTATGCATCCTGAAATTTATAAAAAAATAAAAAAAGAAAGTGACAGTGCAGATGGTCTTGTCTTTATAGATATTCCTCTTCTCTTTGAAAATGAGGATTTAAATAAAAAATATGGTCTTGATTTTGACGAGATTTGGCTTGTCTATGTAGATAGAGAAACGCAGATAAAAAGGCTCATGAATAGAGACGGCATTTCAAGAGAATATGCAGAAGAAAAAATAAATTCTCAAATTTCTGTTGAAGAAAAAAGAAAAAAATCAGATGTCATTATCGATAACTCTGGGACTTTAGAAGAAACTTTCGCTCAAGTTGAAGAAAAATTAAAAAATAAAGAGATGTGTTAGCTTATCTAGCACATTTTTTTGTGTGAAAAAATTTACAAAATATAAAAAGAACTTTACAATTTATTAATTCTTTGTTAAGATATAACTTGTCCTAGGGGTATAGTTCAGTTGGTAGAACATTGGTCTCCAAAACCAAGTGTCGTGGGTTCGAGTCCTGCTACCCCTGCCAATTACTGATTGCATTTGCAGTCAGTTTTTTTATGCTCATTTTTAAAATTTATATTATAGTTACTCTACATATTGATAAAATGGGAATTTCTATTGAATTTATTAAAAAATTTTTATAACTATGATATAATTATATATTATGAATTGGAGGTCAACATGAAAGAAAAATTACTTGGAATCAAAGATGAATCCATGAAACTTTTAAATGAAGTTAATACAATTAAAGAAATAGATGAATTAAAGGTTAAATACTTAGGCAAAAAGGGCGAGCTTACTCAAATTCTAAAGGGTATGAAGGACCTTTCTAATGAAGAAAGACCTGTTATGGGAGCTCTTGCCAACGAAGTTCGTGAAGATATTGAAAAGTCAATTGAAGAAAAGAAAAATGAAATCAATAATAAGATTTTGGAAAAGAAACTTCACGAGGAAAGAATTGATGTCACTTTAAAGACTGACGATCTAATCTTGGGGCATAGACATCCTCTAAAGAAAACTCTTGAGGATCTTGAAGATTTATTTACACACATGGGCTTTACTGTTTATGATGGTCCAGAAATCGAAACTGTGGAAAATAACTTTGATCTTTTAAATGCTCCAAAGGATCACCCTTCAAGAGATATGTCTGATACTTTTTATTTTGACAAAAATACAATTCTTAGATCACAAACGTCTCCTGTTCAAATTAGAGCAATGAAGGAACATGGCGCTCCAATTCGCATGATATGTTCTGGTAGAGTTTTCAGATCTGATGAAGTTGATGCTACTCACTCACCAATGTTCCACCAACTTGAAGGTCTTGTTGTTGATGAAAAAATTTCTGTGGCAAATTTAATTGATACTTTAAACTATTTTGTTAAGTCCTTCTTTGGCGAAGATATGAAAACAAGATTTAGACCTCACTATTTCCCATTTACTGAGCCAAGTCTTGAAGTAGATACTACTTGCCCATCTTGTGGCGGCAAGGGATGTCCTGCTTGTTCATACACTGGCTGGTCAATGGAATTATTGGGATGTGGAATGGTTCATCCTAATGTTCTTAGAAACTGTGGAATCGACCCTGAAAAATATTCTGGCTTTGCCTTTGGTATGGGTATCGACAGAATTGCAATGGTTAGATATAAAATCACTGATATAAGAATGATGTTTGAAAACAACAAGAAGTTCTTGGAACAATTTTAAGGAGATAGAGATGTTATTACCGATTAAATGGCTTAAAGATTATGTTGATTTCGATTTTGATGTAAAAAAACTTGCAGATGGACTTTCTAATTCAGGTTCTCATGTTGAATCTGTTATTATTCCATCAGATGGTTTAGATAAAATTGTAGTAGGAAAAATTGAAAAAATTGAAAAGCATCCTGATGCAGACAAGCTTGTTATTTGCTCTGTTAATGTGGGCGATGAAGTTTTACAAATTGTTACTGGCGCTAAAAATGTTTTTGAAGGTGCTATAGTTCCCGTTGCTCTTCACGGTTCAACTGTTGCTGGTGGAGTAAAAATCAAAAAGGGAAAACTTCGTGGAGTTGAATCCAATGGTATGCTTTGTTCTCTTGAAGAACTTGGATTTGAAAATTCTGTAATTCCTAAGGAAGCGAGAAATGGAATTTTTATCTTCCCAGAAGGTACTGAAATTGGAAAATCTGCTTTGGAAACTCTCTTCATGGATAGCGACATTTTGGAACTTGAAATCACACCAAATAGACCAGACTGTCTTAGTATCATGGGCATGGCTGTAGAAACTGCTGCATCCTTTGATTTAAAGACAAAGCATAATGAAATTAAAATAGAAAATGAAGTAGATGATTTTTCTGATCATTTTGATGACATAGTTATCGAAACAGAAAACTGCAAGAGATATTATTCAAAAATTCTTAAAAATATAAAGATTGGACCATCTCCACTTTGGCTACAAGCTTATCTTATGCAAGCGGGAGTAAGACCTATTTCAAATATAGTTGATTTAACAAACTTTGTAATGCTTGAGTACGGCGAGCCTCTTCATGCCTTTGATTTGGATAGCCTAACAAACAAGAAAATTGTAGTTAGAATGGCAAAAGATGGCGAAGAAACTGTAACTCTTGATGGTGAAAATAGAAAACTTACAAGTGATGATATTTTAATCACTGATGGAAGTGACATCATTGGTCTTGCAGGAATAATGGGCGGACTTGATTCTGAAATTACAGAAAAAACCGTAAATGTACTTTTAGAAGGTGCAAACTTCAATAAAGAAAATATAAGAAAAACTTCAAGAAGACTTAACCTTAGAAGTGAAGCATCATCAAGATTTGAAAAGGGAATTGACCCAAATCTTGCAAAAACTGCTGTTGATAGAGTTTGCCAACTTGCAGAAATGCTTGGCATTGCTGAAGTTGTTGGCGGAAATAAAGATGTTGGAGATTTTGACAAGGCGCCAAAGGAAATAAAATTAAGACTAGAAAAAGTTAATGATTTAATTGGCGTGGACTTTACTATAGATGAAGTTGCCAATATTTTAAATAGACTTGAAATTGAAACAGATATTAAGGGTGATTATTTAATTGCAAAAATTCCAAGCGAGAGACTTGACCTTGAAATTGAAGAAGATTTAATAGAAGAAGTTGCTAGAATTTATGGCTACGACCATATAGAACCTAAGAAATTAAGGGGAACTTTAACTGTAGGTAGAAAACCAAGATTTAGAAATGTTGAAGACAGAATCAAAAATCTTTTGATTGGTCTTGGTTATTCTGAATTTATGACTTATTCCTTTGTAAGTCCATCTTCTTATGAAAAATCATCTTATGAAGAAGATGAAAAAAATATTATAAAAATTTTAAATCCGCTTGGAGAAGATTATTCAATAATGAGGACAACTATTGTGCCTTCAATGATTGATGCTCTTGCCAAAAACTATGTTAGAGGAAACGAAAATGTAGGCGGATTTGAAATTGGAAATACCTTCTTCCCAAATGAAGGGGAACTTCCTTCAGAAAAATTAAAACTAACAATGGGATTTTATGATTTAGGGGATTTTTATTATCTAAAGGAATCCATTGAAAAAATCTTGTGGTATTTAGGGATAAACGACCTTGAAGTTAGAAGAAAAGAAGTTAGCTTCTTGCACCCAGGTAGATCTGCTGAATTTATTTTAAAGGGCGAAAGTCTTGGTGTATTTGGAGAAGTTCACCCAAAGGTACTAGAAAATTATGGCTTAAAGAAAAAAGCCTATGTGGCAGAACTTGACTTTGACAAAATTGTTGAAAACACTATTGGCAATTACACTTACAAAGATCTTCCAAAATTCCCAACAATGAAGAGGGACTTTGCCTTTGTAATGGATAGAGATGTGGATTCAGTTGAACTTGAAAAAATATCTAAAAAATATGGCAAGGACCTTTTAGAATCCTTTAAGGTATTTGATATTTATGAAGGGGAAAATATTGAAGAAGGAAAGAAATCTGTAGCTTTCTCACTTGTATTTAGAGCAGGCGATAGAACTCTTGAAGATGCTGAAGTTACAGAAATTTGTGAAAAAATAGTTGCTGAGATTGAAAGTGAAATTAAAGCTAAATTAAGATCCTAAGGAGGCTATTATGTCCGATATTAAGAGAATCGAAGTCATTATCGATGGAATGAAGTTTTTAGTATGCGGTGATGATGACGAAAAGTATATTAAGGACCTTGCAAAAAATCTTGATAAGAGAATCAAGGACACTGCAAAAAGTAATTACAAATTAAATCAGGTTCAGACTCTTGTGCTCTGTGCCCTAAATGTTTTAGATGATTTTGAAAAGATGAAGTCTGACAAAAATGACTTAGTTAATGCCAGTGGCGATAAGAAAGAAATCATTGAAAAAATGGAAGAAATAAAAGATTTAAAGAAACAACTTTCAATTTTTGAAGAGGAAAATAAGAAAGTAAACACAAATTACAGGGAGCTTCAACAAAAAACTCTTGATGTAGAGGACAGAAATAGAAAAGTAAATAGGGATCTTCTTGATAAAAATAAAGAAATTACTGATTTAAAAGAAGAAATTCAAAAACTTGAAGGAAATATTTCCACACTAGAAGAAAAAAACAACGCCGCATCGAGAAGAATAATTGATTTGACAAGAGAACTGGAAAATCTTTATGAAGAAAAGTAAATATGAACTCCTAGCACCTGCTGGTGATATGGCTGCCCTAAAGGCTGCTGTGTCGGCAGGTGCTAATGCTGTTTATTTGGGCTATGACGAATTTTCTGCAAGGGCAAAGGCAAAAAATTTTAACAAAGAAGAATTAAGAGAGGCAATTAATTACGCCCATCTTAGGGATGTAAAAATTTATGTTACTTTTAATATTTTAATTGCTGATTTTGAAATAAAAAGAGCCATGGAAAGCGTGAAGATGCTTTATGACATAGGCGTTGATGCCCTTATTTTACAAGACCTTGGCATCGCAAGAGAAATCAGAAAGAATTTCCCAGATTTTGAAGTCCACGCATCAACTCAAATGGCAGTAAATAATTTTTACGGTGCAAAATTTTTAAAGGAAATGGGTTTTTCTAGAGTTGTCCTTGCTCGTGAAACTCCACTTTTTGAGCTGGAAAAAATTAAAGAACTAGATATTGATGTGGAAACTTTTATTCATGGAGCCCTTTGCGTTTCCTATTCTGGAGAGTGTCTAATGTCTTCTATGATTGGCGGAAAATCCGGAAATCGTGGCGAATGTGCCCAAGCTTGTAGAAAGTCCTATGAAATTTTAGATTTTGAGGAAAATAAAATTGGAAAGAGACTTTATTACATTTCTCCTAAAGACTTAAACACCCTAGATGATGTTGCCAAAATAATAAATTCTGGTGGCTATTCCTTAAAAATTGAAGGGAGAATGAAAAACCCGGAATATGTCTACACAGTTGTGTCATCCTACAAAAAATCCTTAGAAGGCAAACTAATTTTAAAGGATAAAAATGATACAGAGCAAGTTTTTAACAGGGGCTTTACCAAGGGACTTTTTAACGGCGACTTTGGGAATGACTTCATCTCATCTGATAGACCTGACAACAGAGGCGTTGAAGTTGGAAAAGTAATTGATGCCAGAAAAAATTACGCAAAAGTTATTTTTGATGAAGATGTATTTGAGGGCGATGGGCTTGAATTTATTTCTAGCAGTGGAAGATTTGGCATGAGGTCAAATTCTTTCTATGAGGCAAATATTTCTCATGAGATAAATTTATTTAAGGCTCCAATTTTAAATTCTAAAATAAATAGAACTTTTTCAAAAAAACTTTATGAAAAAGTTGATGAAAAATTAGAAAATTATGACTACAAAAGAGCTTTATATATAGATTTAAGGATAAAAATTGGTGAAAGACCTCTTATTAAGGTAAAATCTGGGGACTTATCTATAAATTTTGAACTTGATAGAGTGGTTGAAGTGGCAAAAAAATCTGGATTAGATAGAGATAGAGTCATTGAAAATATTTCTAAGACAGGCGATAGTATTTTCCAAGTGAAAAATATTGACCTAGACTTAGATGATAATGCCTTTCTGCCAATTTCTGCCATCAATGAACTTAGAAGAGAAGCCACAAAAATTTTAGAAGATAAAATATTAAATGGTTCAATTGATAGGTTTGAAATAGAAAATAATTTAGAAAATAAAAAATTTGAGAAGCAAAATAAAGATAAAAAAAGTAAAATTAAAGTATTTTTCAATAAATTTAAGGATTTGGAAAATTCAACCTTAAAAGATATTGACGAAATTATAATTCGTGCCAAGGATTTAGAGAAATTTAATAAAAAATTTAAAAGTAGAGAAGTTTCAATTTATCTTGACAAGTTTTATTCCTATAAGGAACTAGAAAATTTAAGAGAATATATTTTAAAAAATCAAAATGTGAGAGGAATTTGGATAAATAATCTTTCAGAATATTATATTTTTAAGGATGATGGTCTTGAAATAAATGGCGACATTGGTCTAAATGTCTTTAATAGACTTACATCAAACTTTTTTAGGGACTTGGGATTAAATTCTATTACACTTTCTCCAGAATTAAATAGCAGTCAAATTCAAAAAATCGTAAATAAAAATGATACCGAATTGAATTTAATTTCCTATGGAAGACTGCCAGTTATGACAATGAAGCATTGTCCTTTCTCTATTATAAAAAATTGTAAAGATGAGAAATCTTGTCCGACATGCAGATACAAGAATTATCTATTAAGAGATGAGAAAAATGTAGATTTTGAAGTTCTAAGGCAAAATACTTTTACGGAAATTTTTAATTCTTATCCAATTTTACTTGACGGATATGTAAATAGGCTTTTGGATAACAAGGTAAATCTTCTCATCTTGGCAGATGAATTTACAGATGAAATTATAAAATTATATAAAAACTACAAGGAAGAGGACTTTAAAAATATAAAGAAGAAATTAGAAGACAAGTATGAACAGGTAACTAAGGGACATATTAATAGGGGGATTGTCAGTGGATAATTCTTTTAAGAGAGCAGCAAAAACTTTGGAGTTTGACAAAGTTTTAGCTGAACTTAAAAATCTTGCCAGTGCAAGTATTACAAATGAATATATTGAAGGCCTTAATATTTCCACAGATTTTCAGGAGATTAAAGAGAGATTAAACGAAACTAACGAGGCCCTAAAATTAGTTTTGGCAAAGGGAGAACCACAACTTTTTGGAATAGTTGACATAAAAAATATTATAAAAAGAGTTGAAATTGGTGGTGGACTTTCTGCTGGATCCCTTTTAAAAGTTTCTGACTTTTTGAGAGTTTCTAGAGGTCTAAAAACTTATTTAAAAAAGGATTCAAGTAGCGATGAGGAAATAAAATTAAATTACATTGACAAGTTAATTGAGAATCTTTACACAGATAAAAGTCTTGAAGATGAAATTAATTCAAAAATTATTTCTGAAGAAGAAATTGCTGATGACGCATCTCGTGAACTTTTGAGAATAAGAAGGGGAATTGCAGCAAAAAAAGATTCCATAAAAAATAAATTAAATGGAATTTTATCTTCTCATGCAGACTTTTTGCAAGATGCCCTAGTTACACTACGTGATGGCAGATATGTTGTGCCAGTAAAAATAGAAAATAAGTCCAAGGTTAGGGGCCTTGTTCACGACATCTCTGGATCTGGTCAAACTGCCTACATTGAACCCATGGCAGTGGTTGATGCAAATAATGAACTTAAAGAACTGTACTTAAAAGAAAATAACGAAATCGAAAAAATACTTAGAGAACTTTCAGAACTGGTTGCAGAATCTGCTGAAGATATTAAGTCAAACCAAGAAAAATTAATTGAGCTGGATTTTATTTTTGCCAAGGCAAAACTTGCCATAAATTATGGCGCAAATATGCCAAAGCTAAATAATGAGGGAAGGATTAATTTAATAAATGCCTACCATCCATTTTTAGATAGAAAAATTGCAGTTCCAATTGACATAAATCTTGGAATAGATTTTACATCACTAATCATCACTGGACCAAACACTGGTGGTAAAACTGTAAGTTTAAAAACTGTTGGACTATTATGCCTTATGACCCAATATGGACTACTTATTCCAGCAGAAGAATCTTCAGAAATTGCAGTTTTTGAAAAAGTTTTTGCAGACATAGGCGATGAGCAATCAATTGAGCAGTCTCTTTCAACTTTTTCATCCCACATGGTAAATATTGTTTACATTTTAAAAAATGTTACAAAAAATTCTCTAGTTCTTTTTGATGAACTTGGTGCAGGTACTGATCCAACAGAAGGGGCAGCACTGGCAAGGGCAATAATGGAATTTATGTTAGAAAAAAACATTAGATGTATTTCCACAACTCACTACAATCAATTGAAGGTTTATGCCCTAACAACAGATAAAGTTGCCAATGCAAGTATGGAATTTGATGTTGACACTCTTTCTCCAACTTATAGACTTCTAATTGGCGTTCCAGGAAAATCCAATGCTTTTGAAATTTCAAGACGCTTAGGTCTTCCAGATGAAATTATTGATGAGTCAAAAAAACTTTTGTCTTCAGAAAATATTGAATTTGAAGATGTTTTAAAATCTATTGACAAAGACAGAACTAAAATAAGAGAATATAAGGAAGAACTTGAGAGAGAAAAAATTGATTTAGAAAAGGAAAATAAAAGGCTTCAAGCAAAGATAAAAAATATAGAAGACCAGAAAGAAAAAATCCTAGAAAAATCTCGTGATGAGGCAAAAAGACTTTTGTTAAATACAAGAGAAAATGTTGATATAATTTTATCTGAAATAAACGAAGTTAGAGATAATATTAGCTCAGAAAATTCAAAGAGAATACAAGAAGCACAAGATCTCTTGCGTCAAAGTATAAAAAATTCAAGAAATAATTCTGAGCTTGAAATCAAAAAAGCTTCCAACCCAATTAGAGAAATAAAAGTTGGCGACAAGGTTAGGACCTCTCTTGGTAATATGGCAACAGTTGTTGAACTTCCAGATAATAAGGGCAATGTTCTTGTTCAGTCGGGCATTATGAAAATGAAGATGCCAAAGGAAAGTTTGACAAGAATAGATGTGCAAGAGGACACAACTAAGCACAACACTAGAAATATTTTGAAAAATAAGGCAACTAATGTTAAGAGTGAAATTGACATTAGAGGGAAAAATTTTGAAGATGCCAGAGATATTGTTGATAAATATTTAGATGATGCCTATCTTTCTGGACTAAAATCAGTTAGAATAATTCATGGAAAGGGCACAGGTGTCCTTAGAAAAAAACTTAGAGAACATTTTAGAAATATAAAAATAGTAAAATCTTTTAAAGATGCAGAGTACAATCAAGGTGGCGACGGAGTTACTGTCGTAACCTTAAAGTAAGGAGTCAAGATGATAAATTTTAGAGAAGAAATAATAAAAATACTTGATGAGAAAATCGAAAGTTTAAAGGCAGAAGAAATTGATAAAATGGTAGAAGTGCCACCAAATTATGAACTTGGCGACTTTGCCTTCCCAGTTTTTAGTTTGGCAAAAATCTACAGAAAAAATCCTGCCATGATTGCAGAAGAACTTGCTGGAGAAATAAAGTCAAAATATTTTGAAAAAGTTGAAAATAAAAATGCCTACTTAAACTTTTACATCAACAAAAGTCTTTTGACAGAAGAAATTTTAAAGGAAACTGTAAACAAAAAAGAAGATTTTGGCAAGTCAGAAATAGGAAAGGGAAAAAATATTGTCCTAGATTATTCTTCGACAAATATTGCTAAGCCTTTCCACATAGGTCACATAAGGTCAACTGTTATTGGAGATTCTCTAAAAAGAATTTTTAATTTCTTGGGCTATAAGACAGTGGCAGTAAATCATTTGGGAGATTACGGAACTCAATTTGGAATGTTAATTTACGCCTACAAGACTTGGGGCAACAAAGAAGAAATTGAAAATGACCCAATCCCTGAACTTTTAAAACTTTATATAAAGGTAAATGAAGTTTGTGAAGAAGATGCAGAAGTAAAAGAAGAATGTCGATATTGGTTTAAGGAACTTGAAAATGGAAATGAAGAAGCTGTAAAAATTTGGAAGTGGTTTAGAGAAGTTTCTCTAAAGGAATTTAACAGAGTTTACGACATGCTTGACATTCACTTTGACTCCTATAATGGAGAATCCTTCTACTCTGATATGTTACCTGGAATAATAAAGGAAATTAGAGATAAAAACTTGTTAGAAGAATCAGAAGGTGCTGAAATTATAAATCTTGATAAGTATGATCTTCCACCAGCAATTGTCGTAAAATCTGATGGTACTTCAATTTATTTGACAAGAGACATAGCTGCTGCAAAATATAGGGAAGAAAATTACAATCCAGATCAAATTATTTATGTTGTTGCAACACAACAATCTCTACACTTTAAACAACTTCGTGCAGTTTTAAAGGAAATGGGAGAAGACTTTTGGGACAAGATAAATCATGTTGCCTTTGGTATGGTTTCTCTTGAAGACGGCACACTTTCAACTAGAAGAGGTAAAGTAGTATATCTTGAAGATGTTCTTAATAGGGCAATTGATAAGGTTCGCGAAATTCTTGACGATAGAGAAAAAGAACAAGGTCAAAAAATGGAAAACAAGGAAGAACTTGCAAAAGCAGTTGGCATTGGCGCCATAAAATTCCAAGAACTTTTTAATGGTAGAATTAAGGACTACACTTTTAACTGGGACAAAACTCTTTCCTTTGAAGGAGAAACTGGACCTTATGTGCAATATGTTCACGCAAGAATCTCTTCCCTATTAAAGAAGGGCGACTTTGACATTAATAATGAAATTGACGCAAGCCTTCTTACAGAAGAAAGCGAAATAAATATTATAAGAAGTCTTTACAACTTCACCAATGTTGTTATTGATGCTTGTGAAAAGTGCGAGCCATACTTTATCACAAGATACACAGTTGAACTTGCAAAGAACTTCAACAAATTCTACAATCAAACACAAATTTTAGTTGATGATGAAAAATTAAAAAACACTAGACTTATGCTTTGCTACGCAGTTAAAAATGTTATAGCAAGTGGGCTTGACTTACTTGGAATAAAAGCGCCAGAAAAGATGTGATGAGATGAATTTTTTTGAAGATTTACAATTAGTTTATAAAAAGGCAGGACAGGACACACTTTTAAAAATAAAGAAAGCCCCACAATTTTTAATTTTTCCTTTTATATACGGAATAATTTACACTTTGGGATTTTTCTTTATTGGAAACTTCTTTGGTATGTTTCTTGGTGGTCTAATGGGATTTGTAACTCCACTTTTGACCTCTCTAATTCTTTCAAGCTACTTTTCTGTTTTAAGTGATTTGATATATTACAACAGAATTAGCTTTAGGAATTTTTCAAAAACTTTTATGGCTTATTTTGCATCAATTTATTCAGTGTATTTTATCCTCATGATAATTTCCTTTTTGATGCCAGCCCTAGGTGGAGTCATGGGTGCAACAACACTTGTGGGAGCAGTAATCGCTCTTGCCCTTAATCCAATTGCTGAATCAATTTATATAAGGGGAGAGTATTACACATCAGCTTACACTCATTCTCTTAGCTTTATGAAGGAAAATTTTCTCCTTTGGACTATACCATTTTTGATTTATCTTGGCATACTTCATCTCTTAGGATTTGATTTTACCTTTATGATTTCATCAAATTCAATTGTAGATATTCCTCTTGGAGAAAATATAATGACGGGACTATCCTATTTGAATCCAATAGACCCTTACAATATAAAAGTTTTAATAGCCAGCATCATCACTGCTGTCTATGCAATCTTTAGGGGTAACCTCTATAGGATTTTAGTTGGTTCAACAAGAAGAAAAAGAGCCTACATGGGCGAACTTTAAAAATAAAAATTTATTGATGAAAAGATCTGACTGGTTCAGGTCTTTTTTTATGAAAAAATTATGCTAGCAATAAAAATAAAATAAATTTAAAATTTAATTGATAGAAATTTTTCTATTTGATAGGATTTAAGGTAAAGATATAAAAATAAATTTATAAAATATAGGAGGAAAAATGAAAATAATATCCTGGAATATAGATTCTTTAAACGCAGCCCTAACTAGCGAATCCAATAGGGCACTAATGTCAAGAGCTGTACTTGAAACAATAAAAAATGAAGATCCCGATATAATTGCAATCCAAGAGACAAAGCTACCTCACAATGGACCTAGCAAGAAGCACAAGGAAATCTTGGCAGAAGAATTTGGCGACTATGAATATGTTTGGGTTTCATCAGAAGAACCAGCTCGCAAGGGCTATGCAGGAAACATGGCTTTATATAAGAAGGGTCTTGAGCCTCTTGTGACTTTTCCAAAAATTGGAGCTCCAGACACCATGGACTTTGAAGGAAGGATTTTAACTCTTGAATTTGAAGATTTTTTCTTCACACAGGTTTACACGCCTAATGCTGGTGGCGAATTAAAAAGACTTCCCCTAAGACAAATTTGGGATGAAAAATATGCCGACTACTTAGAAGAACTTGACAAAGTTAAACCAGTTATTGCAACAGGTGATTTTAATGTAGCTCACAGAGAAATTGATCTTGCTCACCCAGAAAACAATCACATGTCAGCAGGTTTTACTGATGAAGAAAGAGAAGGTTTTACAAATTTACTAAATAGAGGTTTCATTGATAGTTTTAGGCACATTAACGGCGACATTGAAGGAGCCTACACTTGGTGGGCACAAAGAGTTAAGACATCAAAGATAAATAATTCAGGCTGGAGAATTGACTACTTTTTAGTGAGCGACAGAATAAAAGATTTTGTCAAGGATTCAAAAATGGTGGACTCTGGAGAAAGACAAGACCATGCACCAATATTGTTAGATATTGACCTAGAGAAATAAAATGAAATCCGATTTTTTAGAAAATAATGGAATAATAAACCTTATAAGTGGAATAGAATATTCTCTATCCTATGCAAAAGAGGGAGAAAAAGTTAAGGACTATGTAGATGATATAATAAAAAGACTTAAAATAAATCCACATGAAATCTATTCCTGTAAACAAACTCACACAGATAAAATTGCCTACTGCCATGGAAAAAATGGAGATAAATTTATCTACGGAAGAAACTTTAAGGACACTGACGGACTTGTAACTGACAAGAAAAACCTTGCTCTTCTCATAAAATTTGCCGATTGCACTCCTCTTGTTCTTTATGACAAAAAAAGAGAAGTTCTTTCAATAATTCATTCAGGTTGGAGAGGAGCAAATAAAAAAATTCCAGAAAAAGCTGTAGAAAAAATGAAAAGAGAATTTAAATCAGATCCTAAAGATATAATCGCCTATATTGGACCAAGTATAGATATAGAAAATTATGAAGTTGGCGAAGAAGTCTATGAGGAATTTAAAGATTTTAATAACAGAGATAAATTTTTTAAAAAAATCGGTGGCACTTGGCACCTATCTATGGTTGATGTAAATAAAGAAATCTTATTAGATGCAGGAATAGAAGAGAAAAACATAGACAAATCCTCTCAGTCAACCTATGTGAATTTAAATCTTCATTCAGCAAGAAGAGAGGGCAAGGCTTACGGTCTAAATTCCATGCTAGTTATGATGAGATAAAATTGAAAAACTATTTTTTATCTGTTATTATTTATAATAATGTCAACGGAAAAGTAGAAAAAGAGGAGATTTAATGGAAAATCTTTTTAAAGAAGAAATAAATAAAAAATTAAAGAATATAGTTTTTATAGAGCTTAAAGAAGAATACCAACTGGAAGATACTAAACTTCCCGTTGGTTTCTCTTTGCCCATAAAATTAGACTATATCATAGAAGGAATTAAAGAAAAAGAATTAGAAGAAGAGATAAATTTAGAAAAAATTGTAGATGCAATGATTTATCTTTTGGGCATAGACTCTGGGTTTAAATATGCAGAGGAATATAAAAAAGTTTTAAAAGCTTTAAAAATAGATATAAAAAATTATGCCATGCACAAAGCCTTTATAAATCAAGAAAAAGATCCCTTGGATTCCTATATATATTTAAAGGGATATGAAGAAATAAGTAATCAAGATGCTGATATTATTTTTAAAGAGGCAAATATATTGGAGTCTCTCTACAACAAAATAGAAATAGAAAATAATTATGAAAAAGCTGAAAAATTATTAAATATAATTATAAAAAAATACAATGAAGTCTTAAACCTAGATGAAAGATACAGCCTTTCCTATTATAGACTTGCCTACATCAATATGTCCCTAGAAAAATATATTAAGGCAAATATGTACTTTGAAAAATTCATAAACCTATCGGATAACGAAGAATTAAAAGACGAAGTGCGAAAAGAAATGGAAATAATAAAAGATAGCGTAAATTTTGACTCAGCAAAGACTTATCTATCCTACGGAGAATATAACAAGGCATTAAACCTATTAAAAGGCATATCTGAAAACTTTAATAAAGATGAAAAATATTATTATGTAGTAGCCATAACTTATTACAACTTGGGGGATCTAGAAAGTGCAGAAGAATTTGCAAGAGAATCAGTTGACAAAAAAGTATTAGAAGAAAATGTAAACTTACTGTCAACACTATATGCATCTAAAAACAAATTTGATGACGCCATAGAAGTATTAAAAATGGGTCTATCTGAAATAGAAAATTCCTATCCACTAAATTATAATTTAGGTATCATTTATCTAAACAAAAATATGAAAGAAAAGGGAATAGAATACCTAGAAAAAGCCCTTGCAATCAATCCTAACAAAGAGTTGGAAAAATTTATAAAAAATTTGAAATAAGTATTGACATGAATTAAAAAGCATTGTATACTATACAAGTTGTCTCGTGAGGCAACACTTCTTAAAAAGTCAGTAAAATAAATTAAAAAAATGTAAATTTTACTTGACAAAGATTTTTTAAGAAGTTATAATAAATAAGCTACTTAAAAAAGTAGCAAGAAACATGATAATTAAATAGTGTGAAGATAAAAAGATTCGTAATGAATCACAGATTCGTAAAAGAATCACAAAGC
>OKWK01000085.1_pt1 | contig 128626 bp, 112 predicted proteins | sample 1607181 | NCBI WGS metagenome assembly OKWK01 (sample SAMN07501053, study PRJEB24779) | human gut metagenome | isolation source: stool | host: human infant | place: USA: Pittsburgh, PA
CCTGTCTACACACCCCTACGATTTTTACTATTAATATGTTCCCACAAGGTATTTTTCAAATAGAAAAATGGCTTTTAGGATTTCTTCTAAAACCCCAAAAGCCATTGATTTCAACAGTCTTATAACCTCTTATATTATTTTCTTGACATCAATACTACACTCTCAACATGAGCTGTATTTGGGAAAAGATTTACTAATGCTACTTTTTCCACCCTATATACTTCTTTTAGGGATTTTAAATCTCTTGCTTGGGTTGCTGGGTTGCAGGAGATATAGACTAATCTTTCTACTGGCTTTTCCTTTAAGAAGTTTACTAATTTCTCATCTAGTCCCTTTCTTGGTGGATCAAGAATTATTTTATTTGGAGAAATTTTTTCTTCTTGCCAAAGTTTTTCTATAGCTTCTTCTGCTGCTCCCTTTACAAATCTTACCTCAATGTCATTATTTTCTGCGTTTATTCTTGCATCATCGACGGCCCTATCTACTATTTCAATTCCTATTACTTGAGCTCCACTTTTGGCTACAGATAGTGATATTGAGCCAACTCCACAATATAAGTCGTAAATTTTATCCTCTGCCTTGGGCTCTAAGTACTCAATTGCTTTTTCATATAATTTTTCTGTCGCCAACCTATTAATTTGGAAAAAGGATTCTGGAGAGATTTTATAATTTATGTCCAATAATTTTTCTTCGATTGTATCCTCGCCATAAATTTTTTCAAATTCCCTGGAGTAATGAAATTTGTCTCCTCCATTATAATTTAAATAAATTGACTTTACTCCAGCATCAATTAAATCTGGAAGGACATCCTTTATTTCCACTTCTCCATCTCTTGTTACAAGGATTAAAAGGACTTCGCCCTTGTAATTTGTCCTTATTCCAATTCGCTTTAGGTCCCTTAGTTTTTTGTATCTCCACATTATTTGCAATACTTCATTGGCTTTATCTCTTTGCATTATGCATTTTTTTATGGCAACTATGTCCTTGGAATTTTTGCCATAAAGTCCAATTACGCCATCTCTAACTTGGAACTGCATATTATTTCTGTAGTGAGTTTTTTCTGGTGAGTCAAGAACTTCATCAACCTTATTATCGAGACCTGCAATTTTTTCTAAATTCTTATTTGTGTCATCTTCCTTCCACTTTAACTCCATGTCATCAGAATAATTAAGGAAGTCGCAACCTCCGCAATCTTCAAAATAAGGACAGGGGCTCATCACTCTGTCCTTAGATTTTTTTATTGTATTTAGAATTTTCCCCTTGCAGAAATTTTTCTTTTTCTTAGTAATTAGAAATTCTACTTGGTCTCCAATGACTCCACCATCTAAAAATACTGGCAGTCCATCAACTTTTGTCATGCCAAGCCCCTTGAAGTCAAAGTCAATTATTTCTCTTGTAAATTTATTTTCTTCCATGTCTCAACTCGATTTTTGTATCGTAAATATTTATGCTTCTATTTTTATAAAGATGTCCCACAGCTCTCTTGTAAGCTTTTTTGCTAAGTCCTGTCAAATCCTTTATTATTTCTGGATCAGACTTATCGCCAATTTCAAGAACTCCGCCATTATCTTCAAGTAGTTCTAAAATTAAATCAGCATCAGCATCTATTTGTTTATAGGCTTTTTCTCTTAAAGTCAAAGTTATAAAGCCTGTTTGCAAAATTCTTTGCACTCTGGCTTCAACTTCGTCTCCAATTTTATAAATTCCCTTGATTTCTTCAGCAGGAATCATTCCATCATATTTGTTATCAATGGCTACAAAGGCACCAGGTCTTCCCATGCTATAAATTGTTCCCTTGACTATGTCATTGACCTTGTACTTGTCATTTACTAAAAGTTTGTCCTTTATATTCATTGTAAGGGCAAGCCTGTCGCTTTTATCGTGGTATAAATATAAGAGATATTCTTCACCAACAGTAAGTCTTCCATAGCTTTCTTTAAAGGGTAAGAAAATATCCTTGCCAATGCCATTATCGACAAAATAACCAACCTTTGCCTTGTCAACGACTTTTAATTTTTTTAATTCTCCAACTTGAGCGTAGGGTCTTTTTAAAGTTGCTTCAAAATCTTCGTGAATATTGTAGACAAAGGCTTCAACTTCATCACCAACTTTTAAATCCTCTCCCTCACCTCTTGCAAGAATAACTTTATTATTTTCATCGTCTGCTAAAAAAACTTTTTTTCCATTTTTAGATTCAACTTTTAATTTTTGTATTTTTCCTAATTCCATGCCTTCTCCTCTATTATTTCTTTTCCAATTTCTGTAGTTCTATCGTATAAATCGTCTATTATTCCATAATCTATATTCTTTAAAACATCTATGCCATAATAAATAAAGGCTGGATGCTTTAATAGGTTTAAAAATATTTCATAAGCTCTTCTAACTTCTTGGAGATTGTAGTATTTTGTAAGGAGCATGCCAAATTTTACACATTCTTCCACTTGTGAATCTCGCATAAGTAAAATTGAAAGTCCAACTAATTTTGCCTCGTCAAATTCTATTTTTTGTAGTAAAAAAGTGAGAAAATTTCTCTCTGACTCTAGAGCTCTGTGTTCTTTAAAGAAATCTTCAAATTCATCTATGGCTTTTTTTTCTCTTAAATAATAATCATCAACAGCCTTATTTATCTCTCTAGTTGTTATATGATTTAATTTTTCTTCACCCTTTAAAATAGAAAGCTCGTAGCTACCATCAGATAAGTTAAAATCTTCTAGGTCCTTTAATTTTTCTAAATCAAAATTATTTTCCCAAAGAATTTTATAAATTGACTTTTTCTTTTTAAATCTCTTAAATATCTTCATGTCTCTATTTTATCACAAATACCTACTTTTTTATATTATCAAAAAAATAAGAGCCTCAGCTCTTATTAATCTTCGTCTTTATCATCATTATCCTTTGAATTTTCCGTTCCAGTTCCAACTACAACAACTTTATCCTTAGGAAGGTAATAGGATTTTGATATTTCTTTTTTATCAACCACTTCGCCATTTTTTATTATTTCCTTATAAGTCTTGTAGGAATAGCCCCTTGCTCCACTTTCTTTCACAGTTGATTCTCCTTCAGGCAAATCATCTGAATAAATTGTGTCAACTCCAGGACTAACTGTACCTAAAAGCTGTGGAATTATTTTGACTTCATAATCTCTGTCGCTTCCATTTCCCAAAACTTTAAAGTTTAATTTTTCTCCATTTGCTTCAGATAAAATCAAAATTGGATTATTTGTATTGTTTTTAAATTTTAAATCTTTATAACCTCTAGCCACAGCAGCATCTGTGCCAAGGTCCACATAATGAATTGGTCTTGAGTGATTGTGTCTTTCTGTAATTTCTAAATCAGATAAAATCAGAGAATTGTAAAGAGTTGTAGAAACTTGACAAATTCCTCCTCCAATTCCACTTTCATATTCTCCACCGACAATTACTGTTGCACTTTTAAAGCCTGTTTTTTCAGAAATTTCTCCTACAACATCATTAAAGGAAATTTCATCTCCGGGATTTAATTTCATATTATTAAACTTTGAGGCTGCAAGCCTTATGTTTTCTTTACGATTTTTTACAGAAGATGAATAATCTGTCTCGAAATCTCCAAGTTTTTTGTTAATTCCATCATAATAATTGGAATAAATTTTTGGCTCTGTTTTATATACTGGAAGTTCAATCTTATCTTCATGCAAAATATCTAAATTAATTAGGTCTTTTGCCTCATTTATATCCATGTATCTTCCAATTTCTGAATCTTTTATGGTAACACTGCCATCTTCATTTATTATTGGATAAGCATCAAGAGCTTTCTTGAAAATTTTATTTCCTATATTTAAAATTACTTCTTCTCTCTTAGCATTGTCTATATCTGGCTTTGCCACAAAATTCTTCTTAAAAATATATCCCTTAATTATGTCAAGATAGTTGTAAAATAAATTGTCAGACCTTCCATAAGAATAGGCCTTGTTTATGGCATCTTCCAAATTTAATTTATAACCAAAATCCCTTAATGGAACTGGAACACTAATGTCTTCATAAGTAAAATTAACTACCTTATTTTTTATCATCTCATCTGTAACAGATTTAACTTCCTTTAAAGCATCTTCTTTAGATAAGTTTGACACATCAATATCTTCAATTCTTACTCCCCTATGCATACAAGGGTTTGTGTATTCTTCAGTAAAATACATTACAGATATGAAAAGTAGCATCAAAATAAGTGCAAGAGTAATTAGAATTTTTTTATTAATATTTAAAATTTTATTTCCTAAATTTTCCATTAATATCAAACCTCGTAGGATCTACAAATTTTATTTATAGTGCAGCTTTCACATCTTGGGCTTCTTGCTGTGCAGCATCTTCTGCCGTGAAAAATAAATAAATGATGGGCCTTAGTCCACCTACTTTTATCGATTTTATTTTGAAGGGCTTTTTCTGTATCTAAAACATTTTTCTCGTGAACAAAACCAATTCTATTGCTGACCCTAAAAACATGAGTGTCAACTGCAATAGCTGGCACTCCAAAGGCAGTAGAAGCCACAACATTTGCTGTCTTTTTCCCAACTCCAGGAAGCTTTAAAAGCTCAGAAATTGTATTTGGAACTTCTCCATTATAATTTTCTAAAATTACACTAGAACTTGCCTTAATATTTTTTGCCTTATTTCTAAAAAGTCCACATTCTTTAATTAATCCCTCTAATTTATTTATATCCATGTTTGCAAAGTCTTCTGGCTTATTATATTTTTTAAACATTTCACTTGTCACTTTGTTAACTCTTATATCAGTGCATTGTGCTGATAAAATTGTTGCAACTAAAAGCTCAAAGGGACTTTTGTGGTCTAGTTCACAGTGTGCATCTGGGTAAGTTTCCTCTAATATGTCAAGGCATATATCTGCCTCTTCATGAGTTAAAATATCCTTCATAATCTCCTCTATAAAATTTCTTTTTCTATATTCATAATTTCAATTTCGCTGTAAGTGTTAAAAAACTGTATAACTCTTTCTATAGTTTCATCTACAACTTTTTTGTCATTTGAGACTGTGGAAAAACCGATTAGGCTTCTTTGCCACTTGTCATTTTCTCCAACTTCAGCAATTGATATATTAAATCTATTCTTTGACTTCTCGATAATACTTTTTACCACAGACCTCTTTGACTTAAGAGAGTTTGCTTCGTAAATAAATATCTCGCAAGTACATATTCCTATTATCATAAATATTATTATAACATGAAAGGGAAAATCTTTTAATTAATTATTAATTTTTATTAATATCTAAGCTAGTTTTTTATATAAAATGGAAATTAGCTTGATTTTATGTTATATTTTAATCGCGGAGTTACCGCAAATAAAATATTTTAGGAGGAATCATGAAAAGGATTACTTTAGTCTTAACTTTTTTTCTAGGAGTACTACTTCTAGCAGGATGTTCTAACTCTAAGGACAAGGCAGGAGATAGCGACAAAAAAGGTGAAGAAAACACACTAAGAGTAGCTATGGCTACAGAAATAGATTCGTTAGATCCCTTTAAAATGACAGCTGGTGACACAGAAACTATTATGGATCAAGTTTTTGACGGATTATTTGATGTAGACACAGATGGAAGTTTGATTCCTGATTTAGCAGAGAGTTATTCTGTCTCAGAAGATGGAAAAACCTATGACTTTAAGTTAAAGAAGGATGTTTATTTCCACGACGGAAAGAAATTTGGTGCTGAGGATGTTTTATATACCTACGACGCTATGGCAGGTTTGACATCAAAGGAACCTCTATCATCAAAATTTGCAATTATTGACAAAATTGATGTTATAGATGATTTAAATATTAGAGTTCATTTGAAAGAAAGACAAAATGGATTTATTTATTTAACACTTAGACCTATTGTGGAAAAAGATTATAAAGATAATGGAACAAAACCTATAGGAACAGGTCCTTATGAATTTGTTTCCTACACACCAGGCGAAGGTTTAAAACTTAAAAAGTTTAATGATTATCACAAAAAAGACCATATAGCCCACTTTGAAAATCTTGAAGTAATAAGAATTACTGATAGACAAACTATGATTATGGCTTTAAAAAATAAGGATTTAGATTTAGCAGATCGTATTTCCGCTGAAGAAGCAGATCAACTTAAAGATGTCTGCACAGTTAATAACTTCCCACAAAATTTGGTACAAGTTATGGGCTTAAACAATGACTTCAAAGCTTTTCAAGATAAAAATGTTAGACTTGCACTAAATTATGCAATTGATAGGGATGAAATTATAGAATCTGCAGCAGAAGGAAGGGCTACAAAATTATTCTCATCTTTTTCTCCAGCTTTAAAGGAATATTTTGAAGATTTAGGAGAATATTACCCACATGATGTTGAAAAAGCAAAGGCTCTATTAAAAGAAGCTGGCTATGAAAAGGGACTAAGTTTTAAATTAACTGTGCCAAGTGATTATAAGTACCATATGAACACAGCTGAACTTATTCAATCTCAACTTCAAAAAGTTGGTATAGAAGTTACAATTGACCCTATTGAATTTTCATCTTGGCTAACAAAAGTTTATAAGGATAGAGATTATGAAGCTACAGTTGTTGGTTTTATTGGCTATCTTGATCCAGTTCAAATTCTAGGAAGATACACTTCTCAAAACGAAAAGAACTATATAAACTTTAAGTCCAAGGATTTTGATGCAGCAATAGCCAATGCAGAAAAATCTTCTACAAAAGAAGAAGAAATAAAAAATATTAAAAAATCTCAAAAAATTCTAGCAGAAGAAGCTGCTTCAGTTTTTATTGCAGATCCAGATAACAACCAAGCTCTAAGAAATGGTTTAACTGGCCTAAAGCAATACCCTATTCAAAAATTAAATCTTGAGGATGTAAAATTAGAAAATGAGTAAAATAATTTTTAAAAAGCTAATATCTCTCTTTCTTACCTTATTTTTTGTAAGCCTAATAATTTTCTTTGTCTTTCAAGTTCTTCCTGGAAACCCAGCGGAAATTATTTTAGGAACAGAGGCAGATGAAGCTCAAGTTCTAGCTCTTGAAAAAGAGCTGGGACTTGATAAGCCAATTTTAGTAAGATATGGAAATTGGATAAAGGATATTTTAAAACTAAATATGGGCACTTCTTTAAAATACCAAGTTCCTGTCAAGGATCTTTTTTTAAAGAAACTTCCAGTAACTCTATATTTGACATTTTTTTCTTTATTTTTGTCACTTATAATTGCCATTCCTTTATCTATTCAAATAACAGCAAAATCAGATAAATGGTATTCATCAATTATTACAGCTATTACGCAACTTGGAATTTCTATTCCATCTTTTTGGCTTGCCTTTTTACTCATTTATTTATTTGCAGTAAAACTTGGATGGTTTAATACCCTCTCCTACAATGCAATGAGTGGGAACTTTTTTGAGAAACTTTATAAATTTTTCTTGCCATCTCTTGCCATTGCCATACCAAATATTGCAACAATAATAAGATATATGCAATCGGCAATTTTAGATGAAATAAATAAGGACTATGTTAGAACAGCAAGAATGAAGGGACTACTTTTAAAGGACATTTTGTATAAACATGTACTTAGAAATGCTTTAATTCCAGTTATAACTATTATTGGTATTAGTATAACTTCAAGTATAGGTGGAAGTCTTGTGGTGGAAAATGTATTTTCACTACCAGGAATTGGTTCTTTAATTGTACAGTCAATTTCATCAAGAGACTTTCCTCTCATTCAATCAGTTGTACTTGCCGTTGCCTTTATGGTTATTTTCATTAATTTACTTGTAGATATTATATATAAAATTGTAGACCCAAGGATTAGAGGTTAATATGATTAGAGAAAATAAATTATCAATAAAAATCGGAAAAATTATCTTAATCTTTTATCTTTTACTTTTCATAGTTTCAATATTTTGGACTCCCTATAATCCCAATGAAATTGTAACAGCTGATAAATTTTTATCTCCTTCCTTTGAGCATATCTTTGGGACAGACAATATGGGAAGAGATATTTTATCTAGAATAATGGAGGGAACTAAAATTACAGTTTTACTTTCCTTTGGCACTGTATTTTTTGCTCTGGCTTTTGGATCCTTAATTGGAGCAACTGCAGGATATTTTGGTGGAAATGTAGACGAAGTTTTGATGAGATTTATAGATTCACTTATGGCATTTCCTGGTATTCTATTTGCCATGATGCTCGTCTTTGTTTTTGGCGCAGGAATTTTAAATACAATTATTGCCATAGGTACTATGTCTATCCCCTACTTTGCAAGAGTTGTAAGAAGTGGTTTCTTACAAGTTAAGGAATCTGTTTTTGTGAAGTCTGCTATTGTAAAAGGTGGCAGTCCCCTCTATATTGCAAAAAATCATATTTTTCCAAATATAAAAAATCAACTTATGGTTGCAATAATACTTTCTATTTCTTCAGCAATTTTATCTGAAGCTGGACTTTCTTATTTAGGTCTAGGTGTTAGACCTCCTCACCCTTCTTGGGGAAGAATGTTAAAAGAATCTCAAGCATATTTTGCTCAAGCACCTTGGTATTTTATATTTTCAGGACTAAACCTTTCTCTTTTAGTGCTTGGTTTTACTTTGTTTGGTGAAAATTTCAGAAATAAGAGACTAAAGGAGAAAAAAGGATGAATAAATTATTAGAAGTAAGGGACTTGACTGTTGCCTTTGATTTAAATGGAGAGCTAAAAAATGCTGTAAACCACATAAGTTTTGACCTCTATGAAAAAGATTTTGTAGGCCTAGTCGGTGAAAGTGGCTGTGGAAAAACAGTTGCCACACAAACTATTTTAGGAATACAAAGTATTGATGCTCATATTTTATCTGGTTCATGTAAACTAAAAGATGTAGAAGTTTTAAATATGTCTGAAAAAGACTGGCAAAAATATAGATCAAGATCAATTTCTACAATTTTTCAAGAACCAGGTTCTGCTCTTAATCCACTTCAAAAAGTTGGCAAACAAATTGAAGAAATTTTAGAAATTCACTATGATTTTACTAAGGAGAAAAATAAAAAAATAGTTTTAGAAACTATGAAAAAATGTGGACTTAGAGACACCGAAACCCTTTATAATAAGTATCCACACGAATTATCTGGCGGTATGCAACAGAGAATTGTAATTGCAATGAGTCTTATTGCCAACCCATATGTCTTAATAGCCGATGAACCAACAACTGCCCTTGATGCAAATATTGGAAAACAAATTATTGAACTTTTTGAAGACATAAGTAAACTTTACAAGGGTGCAATTCTGTTTATCTCTCATGATTTGAATTTAATTGAGAGAATTTCCAAGAGAGTTTTAGTTATGTATGCAGGACGTATTGTGGAAAGTGCAGATACCAATGAACTTATAAAAAATCCTATGCACCCTTATACAAAAGCTCTAATTAAAGCTGTGCCTTCCTATAAAAAAAGAGGCGAAAAACTTTATAATATTAGAGGAAAGGTGCCTGCTCTTAAAAATAGAAGCAATGAGGGTTGTCCTTTCTGGGATAGATGCGATTTTACAAAGGAAATTTGCAAGGAAAAATTTCCTGAAAGTATAAATTTCGATGGACATATGGTGAATTGTCACTTATTTGGAGATGAAAATGGAAGAAATACTAAAGATTGAAAATGTAGGAAAAATTTATAAATCTTCTTCTCTATTTTTTAGGAAAAAAGCAAATGTTGCCTTAAAAGGCATTAATCTTTCTATCTATAAAGGCGAAATTTTTGGTCTAGTTGGAGAAAGTGGCTCAGGCAAAACTACTCTAGCCAATATTATTCTAAGACTAATAAAAGCAAACCAAGGAAAAGTATTTTTTAAGGGTAAGGATATTTCAACATTTTCCAAAGAAGAACTTTTTGAATACAGAAGAGAACTACAAGTAGTTTTTCAAAATCCCTATTCGGCATTAAATCCAAAGAAGACAATTGGATTTGCCCTAAAGGAAATTTTAAATATTCATAATCTATACAGTGAAGAAGAAAAAAACCAAAGAGTTTCAAAAGTTTTAAAAGATATTGAACTAGAAGAAGATATTTTAAATCAATACCCTGGCAGTTTATCTGGGGGACAAAAGCAAAGAATTGCCATAGGTCAAGCTCTTATAATTAATCCAGAGTTTTTAATCATTGACGAGGGTGTTTCGGCACTAGATGTAAGTATTCAGGCACAAATTTTAAATTTGATAAAATCTTTGCAAGAAGAATATAATTTTACTTGCCTATTTATTTCTCACGACTTAAATGTCATCTCTTACTTGTGCGATAGGATTGGCGTTCTCTATAAGGGTGAACTTGTGGATTTATTTAAGACCGAAGAACTAAAAAATCAAGAAAGAAATGAATATACAAAAAAATTGTTTTCTTCAATAAAATTTGATTAAGATTATAAAAAAAATAAGCTGTAAATAACTTTTGTTACTTACAGCTTTCTTTTATTTTAAAAATTCTCTTAGATCTTTATTATTTTTTTGTCTTATTTTATTTATCTCTCTTCTACTTTCGTAGCCTTCAATAATTTTTTTCTCTTCAAGACTTTCTCCAATAATTCCAGGGATTTTTCCTGGCTCAGTACCCTTGCACTTAAAAGTCAAAAAACAAAAGGCGGCTACCTCTGTTTCACCTGTCATGGGCGCTTCCTTGGTAAACTTTGTAAAAACTTCAACGGAAGAATTGCCAACGCCAGAAATAAAAGTTGTTGCAGTTAAAAAGTCTCCTTGATTTATTGGCTTTAAAAAAGTAAAACTGTCACAAGAAATTGTTGCAACTCTTCCCCTAGTGTGTCTTATGGCACAGGTTCCAGAGCTGTGATCAGCAATTTCAAAGAGCCTTGGTCCATACATTGTACCGCCAGTATTTAAATCTGTTGGCATTACTCCATAGGTAAAAATTACTTTGGATTCAGAAACTTTTTTTGTCTTAGTAAAGGTATTTTGCAACTTCAGCACCTAATCTTGCATTATTTTTTACAAGGGCAATATTTGCTTCAAGAGATTTTCCTTCAGTTACTTCAAGAACTTTAGAAAGTAAGAAAGGAGTTGTTTCTTTTCCGTGAATTCCCTTTTCATCAGCTTCAACTAAAGCTTTTTCAATTGCAGTATTGATTTTTTCTTCATCCATTGAATCACTTTCAGGAATTGGATTTGTAAGAAGGATTCCACCTTGTAGTCCTAATTCCCATTGTGTCTTTGCTGCTTCTGCTGCTTCCTTTGGATTTTTTATATTGTAATCAACTTTAAATTCGCTCTTTCTTGTGAAGAAAGCTGGCATATAATCTGTTTTATAACCAAATACTGGAACACCTTTAGTTTCAAGATATTCAAGAGTATGTCCAATGTCTAAAATTGACTTACAACCTGCACAAACTATCATGATGTCATTTGCTGCTAATTCTTCAAGGTCTCTTGATATATCAAATGTAGTTTCAGCATGTCTGTGAACGCCACCAAGTCCACCAGTTACGAAGATTTTAATTCCAGCAAGTCTTGATGCAATAATTGTTGATGCAACAGTTGTAGCACCATTTAAACCACGAGAAACTATATAAGCAAAGTCTCTTCTTGAAGTTTTTATGATGTCTTTAGATGTTGCCATAAATTCTAATTCTTCATCAGAAAGACCAATTTTAATTTTTCCGCCGATAATAGCAGTTGTTGCAGGAACAGCTCCATTTTCTCTAATGATTTCTTCACAAGCCTTAGCTGTTTCAATATTTTGTGGGTAAGGCATGCCGTGAGAAATAATTGTAGATTCAAGAGCAACTACTGGTTTTCCTTCTTCCATAGCTTTTTTTACTTCATCGCTATATTCAACATACTTTTTTAACATTTCATTACTAATCATAAAATCTCTCCCTTTAAATTATTTTCATTCATATCTTTTGAACATGAGTTAACACTTTTTAGTGCAATTCTTGCTGCAGCCTCTGCTGCTTTCATTCTTTTATCTATTTCAAAATCCTTGTAAAGACCGTAGGCATAACCAGCCATAAAGGCATCTCCTGCTCCACTGGCATTTACAACTTTAACTGTCTCAGGCTTTCTCATCATTTTAAAATCTTTTTCAAAATAGAAGGCGCCCTTGCCTCCAGCAGTTATTACAAGACTTTCTAAGCCTTTTGCTATTAAGTCTTCTCCAAGTCTATCGATGTTTTCCGTTTCAAGACCACTTAGAGCCATAGCTTCATAAATATTTACCTTTAAGAAATGAATTTTATCCAATAGATTTCTTATTTTCATTACCTTTTTTGTGGAAACTCCGTCAATTAAAAACTTGCCCTTTAAATTTTTTAGGACATAGTCTAAAGTTTTCTCTTCTAGATTTGTATCCATTATTGTAAATTCTGCATTTTCAATAATTTTCTTGTTTCTGTCAACATAATCTTTATCAATATTTTTTAAGAGATCCATGTCGCTAATTGCTACAAACATATCCTTGTCCTCATCTAAAATAGCAAGATAGTGAGGAGTTATGCCATCAGCAAATAAAATTTTGGAAGTATCTACATTAATTCTATTTAGTTCATCTAAAATATTTTTGCCAGCATCATCCTTTCCCAAAACTGATAGAAAAGTTGTGTTGACATCAAGCCTTGCCAAATTTTCGCAAATATTTCTTCCAACGCCGCCGCTAGAATATTCAATTTTCCCTGGATTTGAATCTCTTTCCTTTAAGTTATCAAAGGAATAACCAGTGATGTCCATGTTGCAACCACCAAGGACTGCCACATAAGAATCTTCTCTAAGAATATATCCTCTACCTAAAATATATCCAGAAGTCATCAAATTATTGATGTGAGTGGATACACCAGATCTTGTGATATTTAATTCATCAGCAATTTCTTGTTGTGAGATTCCTGGATTTTTCTTCAAAAGATTTATAATTTCTTTCTCTCTTGGAGTCAAAAAAAATCACCTCTAATCATTTAATTATATTTTAATCAAATGATTAGAGGCTGTCAATACTTTATAAAAATTTTTCTTGGTTTTCTTTTAATTTATCTTCATGAATAGCTTCCCTATAACATGATCTACATAGTGGTTCGTATTCTTCTACTGCTCCAAGTTCCACTCTCTTGTCACTTTTAATTTTTCTGTGAGACACCCACGCATCTGTGCCACATCTCTTGCAAACTGCATGATGCTTATTTAAATAATCAACCTTTGGCATTATTTCCTTAACAATTTCAAAAGGTTTAGCCATATAGTCCATATCAAGACCAGCCATTACAACTGTTATTCCCATTTCAAGAATTTTTTCTAAATTTGCCTCAACTTCTTCAGGTGAGTCCTTTAAAAATTGAACTTCATCAATTCCTATTACTTCAGGAGAATTTTTTTCAGCAAAATCTAAAATTTCAGCACTAGACTCTACCTCTATTGCTTCTAAAGAAATCTTATCATGAGTTACAATTTCTTTTCTTGAATATCTTTTATCAATCATTGGTTTAAAGGCAACAACCTTATAATTTGCTATAGAAAATCTCTTTAAATCCTTTTCTAAGGAGCTGGTCTTTCCTGAAAACATTGAACCAGTGTGTAAAATCATTCTTCCTTTATATTGATGCATAATTTATCCTTGGAAGTCTCTTACTATTGCTTCTTCAATAACAATGTCAAATACAGGTTTATCCATAAAGCCAACCTTTGACTTTGCAATATCATCTACTACATCCATTCCTTCAAAAACTTGTCCAAAGACAGTGTGTTTGCCATCAAGCCAGAAAGCTCCGCCAACTTTTTCATAGGCATCAACAATTTCTTCTGGATAGCCTCTATCTTCGCCTGCATCTCTCATTTGTGATAAAATATCGTCACTTAGTTTATCCCCTTGTACAATGAAAAATTGTGAGCCATTTGTGTTTGGTCCTGCATTTGCCATAGATAAAGCTCCCCTAAAGTTTCTAAAATTTGGATTAAATTCATCTTTAAAGGGTTTTTTCCACTTACTTTCGCCGCCGCGACCAGTTCCAGATGGGTCTCCACCTTGAATCATAAAGTTTTCAATAACTCTATGGAAGATTATTCCGTCATAATATTTATCTTCAATTAGTGAAATGAAATTTTCAACAGCAAGAGGTGCTGCTTCTTCAAATAATCTAATTTTTATTTCGCCCTTATTAGTTTTTAATACTGCAATTTTTTCTCCAACTGCAGGTTTTTCAAATTGGTTTAACATGCTTTCTCCTTTCAAACATAAGTCTTCATATTTATTCTAAATCCATCTGTCCTTTTACGCAAATATAAATAAATTAAAGATAAAAATATTCCCTTTAGGACGGAGGATAAACTCATGGCTATCCAAATCCCATTTGCTGCGAAAATTGGCATCAAAATAAAGGCAAGTGGAATTCTTGATATATTTAGAATCATGGCATTTATGGCTGGATATTTTGTAAGTCCAAGACCATTTAGCATTCCCGTTGTCCCAATTTCAAGAGCCATAAAATATTGTGAAATTGAAACAATTTTTAAATAGTCAATGCCCTTTATTATAGCTTCAGGGTCTCTTGGAATAAAAAGAGTAAATAAATTTTTAGCAAAGAAAAATAATAAAAGTGAAGTGGAAATCCCAATTATATTTACTATTTTCATTGCCTCTCTTCTTCCATTGTGAAGTCTTTCATAGTTTTTTGCTCCAAAATTTTGACCAAAGAAGGCAGAAAATGCTACAGAAAATCCGTCAGCTGTCATCCATGAAATTGACTCTATTTGAGATCCTATAGAATAAACTGCAATATAAAGAGCACCAAAACTTGCAATATATTTATTTAAAACCATACCTACCATAGCGTGAATTAAAGATTGTAGTGAAGCTGGAAATCCTAAACTTAAAATTGACTTAAAATATTCTTTTTGAGGAATAGTAAAATAATTAGTCCTCACAAAAATTTCTCTATCTTTATATCCAACATATAAATATAAAAGTGTTGAAATCATTTGTGCAAATACAGTTGCTATAGCTGCTCCCCTTATGCCAAGTTTTGGGAAAATAGAAAGTCCAAAAATTAAAAAGGGATCAAGTATTAAATTTATAAAAAGTGAAATTATTGAAATTTTAAAAGGGGTAATAGAATTTCCCTTAGAAAAAAATGCAGCTGATAAAACTGGATTTAAAAAAGTAAAAATTAAGCCTGCACTTACTATTAAAAGATAGTCTGCTGCCATTTTGTGGACTTCACTATCAAGATTATAAATACCAATTATTTTATTTCTCATAGAAATATATAAAATAGTTAAACTTAGGCAAAAAATTAAATTTAAAATAAATCCTGATACCCAAACCTCTTTTGCACTTTTACTATCTCCTCTTCCATAGGCTTGTGAAAGTCCAACGGAAATTCCTGTCTTTGCAATAAGAGTAATAGACTGGGCAATCCAAACAAGAAAGGAACAAGTACCTACAGCAGCAACAGCTCCTGTGGAAAGTCTCCCCAGCCACATTAAATCAACTAAAGAATATGCCATTTGCACAAAGGCAGTGCCCATTAAGGGCAGAGCCATCTTTAGGAGTGCAGAAAAAATATCTCCCTTTAATAAATTGACTTCCCTCATTATCAACAATCGCCTTGATCAGTAATAATTATTGGTCCTTCCTTTGTTATGGCAAGTTGATGTTCATATTGTGCAGAAAGAGAGCCATCGAGAGTTCTTGCTGTCCAACCATTATCATCAATTGTAAGTTCCTTTTTTCCCATGTTAATCATTGGCTCAATAGTAAATACCATGCCCTCTTGAAGTCTTAGTCCACGACCAGCCTTACCATAGTGAAGGACTTGTGGATCTTCGTGCATTTCTTGACCAATACCGTGACCAACAAATTCTCTTACAACAGAATAACCATTTTCTTCTGCGTGTTTTTGAACTGCTGCACCAATGTCTCCAAGTCTATTTCCAATTACTGCCTTTTCAATTCCCTTGTACATACATTCACGAGTTACGCGCAAAAGTTTTTTTGCTTCTTCTGAAACTTCTCCTACTTCATAGGACCATGCTGAATCAGCAAGCCATCCATCAACATTAACAACCATATCAACAGTTATTATATCCCCATCTTTAAGCACATATTCAGATGGAAAGCCGTGACAAATTTCATCATTTACTGATGCACAAATTGAATAAGGATATCCCTCATATCCCTTTTGTTCAGGATAAGCCCCTCTTTCCTTTAAATAATTTTCTACAAATCTATCAATTTCAATAGTTTTTACACCAGGTTTAATAAAATCTCTAAGCTTGTGGTGCACATCAGATAAAACTTTACCTGCAACTTGCATCTTTTTTATTTCTTCTTCTGTTTTAATAATAATCATTTTAACTCCTTTACAATATCACATAAATCATTGTCCGTCTTTGCCCACTTATAGGCATCCTTATTTATTTCTATTGCTATTTTTAATTCTTCCTTTGCCCTTTTTTTATCATTTAATAGAGAAAAAGAGCAAGCTTTATTATAGTGTAGATTTACAGAATTTGGAAAATCCAAAAGTCCTCTATCTAAAATATTTATAGCAGATTTATAATTTTTTTCTTCAATATATACTGCAGACATATTTAAAAATAAAAAGGGGTCTTCAAATTTGTCAATTGCCTCATAATAATATTTTAAAGCCAAAGAATTGTCGCCCTTCTTTTTTGATAGAACGCCCATATTGTATAGGGCTCTGCCATAATCTGGATTTATTTCCAGAGATTTTTTTACAAATTTTTCTGCCAAAGCATTTTTGTTTTCTATTTCATAAATTGAACCTAAATCATTATAAGTTACAAAATCATATTCGTCTATAGTGAGAACTTTTTTAAATTCCTCTATAGCAAGATCTGCCTTTCCAATTTTATCATAGGCATGGGCCAGATAATAATGGGCTCTGTCATAATTTTCATCAAGTTCAATTGCCCTTTTATAATTTTTTATAGAATAATCTATATCTCCCTTAGAAAAATCATTTGTAATGGCAAGACCATAATAGGCTCCCGCCATTTCTTTTAAGCTTAAAATTTTTTCAAAATAAATTTTTGCCTCATGGTAATTTTCTTTTTTTAGATATATGTCAGATAATTCAAAATAGACAGAAATTTTCTCGTCAATATCTTTTTCACATGTGAATTTTAAAGATTTAAGCAATAAATCCTCTGCTTTATCTAAGTCTTTATCTAATAAAAATTCTTCTGCTAAAATTAAATAATTTTTAAACTTTAAGTCCATATAAACCTCAATTCTTATTATATTATATAGTATTTTTAATAATTTCAAAGTCATGGAAATAATTTTTAAAAGAATATATAATATATTTGGTGATTTAATGAGAAGATTTTTATCCTTTAATGATTTTTTTCGTGAATATTTTTCTGGGAAAAGTGTAAAACTTTCTTTAGATGCTGGTTTTTCCTGTCCCAATAGAGATGGAACTTTATCTAATCTTGGCTGCATATTTTGCTCCGATGAGGGCAGTGGAGAATTTGCCGCATCTAAAAATTTATCCTTAGCTAATCAAATAGATTCTCAAAAAATTTTTTTGGAGAAAAAATGGAAGGCAAAAAATTATATTGCCTACTTTCAAAATTTTACCAACACATATGCTTCTCTTGAATCTTTAAAAAATATTTACGATGAAATTGCTAATAGAGACGATATTTCTGCAATCTCAATTGCTACAAGATGCGATTGTCTCGACAAAGAAAAAATTAAATATTTAAAGGAAATTTCTTACAAAAAAACACTTTGGCTTGAACTTGGCATGCAAAGTGTAAAGGAAGAAACTATTAAACTCATAAATCGAGGATATTCTCATAAAATTTTCAATGAAACTATAGAAAAATTAAAGGATGAAAATTTATTATTTTTAATTCACGCCATTATTGGTCTGCCCTTTGAAGATGAAATTGATTATAAAAAAACTGTTAAATATATAAAAGACCTTGTTCCTTTTGGAGTCAAATTTCACAATTTGTATATTTTAAAAGATAGCCCCATTTATAATTTATATAAAAATAAAAATTTTAAAATTCTTTCAAGGGATGAATACGTAGATTTTATAATATATGCCATGGAAAATATAGATTCTAAAACTGTAATACATAGAATTACAGGTGATCCACCTAAGAAAAAACTTTTTGAACCGAAATGGTGTGCAGATAAACTCTCTGTTATTTCTGAAATTGAAAAAAACTTAAAAGATATTGATAGAAAAATTGTAAATAAAGATGACATTAGAGAAATTGTCTCCTATTGGAAGGATAAAGACAATGCATTTTCCTGTAAAAGTTAAATAATTTTATTCTCTAGTGTATAATATAAGTTAATTTATAGACCTATTGTGAGGAGAAAAATGAAAAATATTTCTAAAGATATACTAAAAAAATTAAATGTAAAGTTTGTAATTCTTGGCTCTGATGAAAATGCCTACGGTATTGCCCGTTTGTTAAATGATAATTACGATTTAATTTCCAATGTTTTCTGCCAAAAAGCTTTACCAGCCACTGACAATTCAAAAATTTTAAAGAGAAAAATCATTGAAAATTTTTCTGATGATAAAATTTTTGTAAAAGAAATGATAAATTTTGCAAAAGAAAATGAAGATGCAACTCTAATAACAATCCCTTGTGGAGATGAATATTCAAAGCTACTTTCTAACAACAAAGAAAAAATTAAAGGGTATTATAGATTCAACACACCTTCAACAGAATTAAATGAAAAATTAGAAAATAAAATTGATTTTTATAAGTCTTGCCAGGAGCTTGGCATTCCTTATCCAAAATTTGCCATCATAAATAATTCAAAAGAAATTGAGGGCCTTGATTTACAATTTCCACTAATACTAAAGCCCAATGATTCTATTTCTTATGTAAAATTATCTTTTCCTAATAAGTATAAGGTTTATACAATTCATAATTTTGAAGAATTAAAATCTGTTGTAGAAACAATTTATGAAGATAACCATTATGAAGGCACAATGCTAGTTCAAGAATTTATACCAGGACCTGCATCAAATCAAGCATCTTTTAATGCTTATTGTGACAAAAATGGAAAAGTACGAATGATGGTTTATGGACAAATTCTTCTTGCAGACCCTCTTCCACTAAGAATTGGAAATAACGATGCAATATACACAAAATATATGCCTGAACTTTTTAAATTTTATAAGGAAAAACTTGAATCTATTCATTATACTGGATTTTCAAATATAGATTTAAAGTTCGATCCAAGAGATAACACTTACAAGGCCTTTGAAATGAATTTAAGACTTCCACAAAGCCATTATTTTATGGCTGTAGGTGGAGTAAATGTTTTAGATTTTTATTTAAGAGACCTTTTAGATTTGGGTTTTGAAGAAGAAGTTTATTATCACAAAGATACTTCAAAAATTTGGATGAATGCTCATCCAAAACTTTTAAAAATGTATACAGATAAAAAATACCACAAGACAATTGATGAACTTTTAAAAAATGGTTATGAGTTTACAATTAATAACAATAAAGACTTCAGTGTAAGTAGAAAAATTACTTATCTAAAGAGAAAGTACGGATCAATTAAACATTACAAAATGTATTATAAGGATGAAAAATAATAAATTTAAGCATTAAAAAAACCAGTTTACATAACTGGTTTTTTCCTATTTAAATTCTAAAAATTCAAACTAGATTAATCTCTTGATTGAATTATAAAAGCTGAACCATAATTTATTTTTATTGTCGCCTTATCGCCAAGCATAACATTGCTTACAGCTCTACTTGAATTTAAGGAATTTATTTCAAGATCTTCGACTTCATAATAAAGACCCTTAGTTGTAAAACTCATTTTGTCTCCTGCATTTATAAGAGAAAAATATTTTTTATCAGATTTTTCAAATTCATAGACGCCTTCTTCTGCATATATGACTTCATTGTAATCGTCAATAATTTTTGCAGAAACTCCTAATTTATAAAGCATTTTTAAGTTAAATAAATTTGCAAGTTCGTGGTCAAGCCTTGTGCCAAGAGCACCAATAATAACTATATCCTTATAGCCTTCCTCTAGAAGATAATCCACACAAAGTGCAGTGTCAGTAAAATCTTTTTTTGTAGGAAATTTTTTTATTTTTATATTATTCTCTCTTACATAGGCAAGAGTTTCATTGCCTATCGAATCTAAATCTCCAAGAAGAAGGTCTGCCCCTATTTCATATTTTTTTAAAAGCCTTGCTCCACCGTCAGCCACTATAATGAATCTATCTGTATATTTTTCAATTAATTCTTTTGAAACCTGTCTTCCAGCTGAAATTAAAAGTGCCTTTTTCATAAAATTTCCTTAAAAGCCTTAATATTTTCTCTAGTTCTGCCCTTTTCAAAAATTCCTGAACCAGAAACTAAAATATCAGCGCCAGCATCTAAAACATCTTTTGCATTGTCAAGTTTAATTCCACCATCAACTTCTAATAAAGTCTTTAAATTTCTTTTTTCAATTAATTTTTTTACTTCACTAATTTTTCTAAGGGCAGATGGAATAAACTTTTGTCCACCAAAGCCTGGGTTGACACTCATAATTAAAACTAAATCAATTTTTTCTATATTGTAATCGAGAATATCAATACTATCTCCAGGATTTAGTGCGAGGCCTGACTTTTTACCATAAGATTTTATAAGAGATAAAGTTCTATCAAGATGCTTTGTTGTACTTGGATGAATTGTAATTATATCTGAGCCTGCCTTTACAAAGTCTTCAATAAAATTTTCTGGTCTCTCAATCATTAGGTGTGTATCAAAAAGAATATCAGTTAGAGGTCTAAGCTTTTTTACCACTCCTGGACCGTAGGAAATATTTGGCACGTAATTTCCATCCATAATATCAAGATGAATGAAGTCAACTTTTTCTTCATTCATAATTTTAAATTCCTTTTCTAAATTTGTAAAATCTGCTGAAAGCAAGGAAGGTGAAAGCATTAATATTCTCCTTTTTCTTTTAATTCATTATAAATATATAGATAATTTTCATATCTTGACTTTTCTATTTCGCCCCTATCTACTGCATTTTTAACAGCACATTTGGGCTCTTTTATGTGATTGCAATTATTAAATTTGCAATTGTTAAATTTTTTAAATTCTCTAAAATAATTTTTTAAATCATCAGCTTCTATCTTTAAAGATAAGGAAGAGAAGCCAGGAGTATCAAAAATATAAATATCATCATTATAGAGTATTTCTGTGTGTCTAGTGGTGTGTTTACCCCTCTTAGTTTTTTCAGAAACTCTTCCTACTTCTACTTCTTTATTTAAAATTCTAGATGTAATAGTAGACTTTCCTGCACCAGATACTCCACAAAGGGCAACTGTCTTTCCGTGAAGATAGTCTCTTAAATCTTCTATGTTATCATCCTCATTTGAAACCATAAAAGTTTTAAATCCAGAATTTTTATAGATTTTTGTAAGCTCTTCTGCGCTACTTCTATCTAAGTCTGATTTATTAATAATTATTGCAAGATCAATACCCTGATACTCAGCTTGAATAATGGTCTTATCTATTATTACAAGATTGTACTTTGGATCTAGCACTGGTATAACAATAAGAGCTAAATCTACATTGCTTACCTTTGGTCTTGTGAGCATATTTTTTCTGGGATATACTTTTTCAATATATCCCAGAGTTTTTTCTTCGTATTTAAATTCTACATCATCACCTACAATGGGTTCTACCTTTGTATGTCTAAAATTTCCTCTAGCCCTAGTTTCAAAAACTTTGTCGCCAGATTTTATATAGTAAAAACCACCTGTAAGTTTAATAATTTTTCCTATCATTATTTTATTTTCTCAGTTTTAACAAGATTTCCATCAACATAAATGTTATATTCGCCAGGACCAATTAATTCAACATTACTGACTTCTCCGCCATCAACATTGTAATTCCAAACTGAAGTTGCACCAATTTTATTTCCACTTCCGTCTTTTACCCTTTCAGCTGAAACATTGTGTGTTGATCCATCATCTGGAACTTTAACCTTGACATGATTTACTTTATTGTAGTTTTCTTCATTTTGATTTTCTTCATTGTCTTCAGTTTCTTCCTCTTCTTTAATTTTTGATCCCTTTGAAATATATAGAGTAACAGTTGAGCCCTTTTCTACGCTTTGATTTGGCTTTGGATCCATGTCATATACTTGACCTTCAGCAACTTTGTTGCTTCTTCCATTTTCAATTACAACTGTAAAACCTAAGCTCTTTAATTGATTTACAACTACATCTTGGTCCATTCCCTTGTAGTCGCTTAAAACAACAGGAGTTTTGTCAACGCCCTTAGAAATTATAATTTTTACTGCAGTTCCTCTTTTTACAGAATAACCACCGTCTGGGTTAGAATAAATAACTTTTCCTTCTTCAACTTCTTCGTTGAACTCTTCTTCAACAGATCCAAGTTTTAGGGAACTATCTTCCAAAGTTTTTTGTGCCTCCTCTTTAGTTAATCCTTTAAGAGGTGGAACTGGAACAGAATCAGGAAGTTCATTTATTTCAAGAGTAATAGTTGATCCCTTATAAACTGAAGTTCCTTCTTCAGGTTTTTGACCAAGCACAACTCCGTCAGGTTCATTTTCATTTTCCACTGTATTTACATCGAGGACAAGTCCTTGAGCTTCAATTAATTCTTTAGCTTCATCTCTGGTTTTACCAATATAATTTTCAACAGCAACTTTTTCTTCTACGTCACTACTTTTCATTCCCTTAATAGCCTTTGGCACAACATAAATAAGTAAAGCAATAATAACTATGGCAGAAAAAATTCCAAGTATGGCAGGAGCTGCCGATTTTTTCTTTTTCACAACTTTTTTAGGTTTTTGTCTATCATTATCTAAATTGTTGGAATGATTTCTATTTTGTTTTCTATTAACCACTGGAGTTACGACAGTCCTATCATCTTCTTCATAATCTCTTTTTACAGAAAAAGTTTTGGCTCCAATTGTATAATCTTTTATATCTTTAATTAAATCAAAGACATCTCTATATCTATCATCAGGATTCTTTTCTGTCATTTTTAAAACTAAAGCATCTACAGAAGGATCTATGCTCTTGATAAAATCAGATGGTTTTGGCATTTGTGATTGAACTTGCATAAGGGCAACTGAAACAGGATTATCAGCATCAAAAGGAAGCCTTCCCGTTAGCATCTCAAAAAGAACTATTCCTAGAGAATAAATATCTGATCTGTTATCAACTTTTGCACCTCTAGCTTGTTCTGGAGAAAAATAATGGACTGATCCCATTACAGCATTTGTTGCAGTAACAGTTGTATTATCAGCAACTCTTGCAATACCAAAGTCTGTAACTTTAATTCTGTCATCACGAGTTACCATTATATTTTGAGATTTAATGTCTCTGTGAACAATATGTTTTGAGTGAGCAACCTTTAAAGCTTCTGCAATTTGAATGCAGTAGTTTAATGCTCTCTTTTCAGAAAGTCTTCCCTCATCATTTATTAAATCTTTTAAAGTTTTTCCATCAATATATTCCATGACAATGTAATGAACTTCTTTGTCTTCAATTATTTCTGTACCAACATCATAAATACTTACAATATTTGGATGAGAAATACTTGCTGCCGCAAGAGACTCTCTTTTAAATTTTCTAATAAAATTATTGTCTTCGTTGTATTCTAATTTTAAAACCTTAATGGCAACAATTCTATCAAGCTTCCTATCATGAGCTTTAAATACATTACCCATGCCGCCTGTGCCAATTTTTTCTAATATTTCATATCTATTTGCTAAAATTTTATTTATCATTGTGCACCTACTCATTAAATACTAAAATAAATGTAATATTATCCATGCCGCCATTTTCAAGGGCAAGATCCAAAAGTTTATCCTTTACAACTTCAGGCGTATTTTCTTTTACTATTTTGAAAATTTCTTCATCAGGAATCATATTCGTAAGTCCGTCTGAACAAAATAAAAATATGTCATTTTTTTCTATCTTCAAAGTGTTTACTGAAACATCTATATCCTCTGTTGTTCCCATAGCTTTTGTAAGCACATTTTTTTTGGGATGAACTTTTGCCTCTTCTTCAGTAATTTCTCCGATTTCCATTAAATAGTTTACAAAGGAATCATCTCTTGTTATTTGTTCCATATCTCTATTTATCTTGTAAATTCTTGAATCACCAATATTGGAATATACTAAAACATCGTCAAGGATTATTCCACAAGATAAGGTTGTACCCATGCCTCTATAATCCTCATGCTCTTCAGAGCTTATAAAAATTTTGCGATTGGCATCTCTAATAGAAGATGACAAAATCTCAATGGCATCCTCAATCTTTTTAACTTCCCTGGCATTTTCAAAATCTGATGCGATTATTTCCGTTGCCATCTTCGAAGCCCTTTCACCAGCAAGATGTCCACCCATTCCATCAGCTAAAATATATAAATTTTTTGATTCATTTATTAAATAACTGTCCTCGTTATTTTTTCTGTAGTTTCCTACATTTGTTGCTGACACAACTTTCATTTATTTCACCTCAACCTTGCGCCTTAGTTGTCCACATGAAGCGCTGATGTCTCTTCCGAGTTCTCGTCTAATTGTAACATTAAAGCCCTTCTTCTCAAGTTTTTCTTTAAAAATATTTATTTCAGATTTAGAAGGTCTTTTTTCATCAAATTCATCAATTGGATTTAATGGTATTAAATTAATATGACACTTCATATTTTTTGCAAAATTATAAAGTTCGTCAATATTTTTTTTTCTATCATTTTGATTTTTAATTAAAGTGTATTCAAAGGTTATTCTATTATTTGTTTTCTTTATATAATATTCCAAAGATTTTTTCAATTCATCTAAATTAAATTTTCTATTAATGGGCATTAAATCTGATCTATCATTGTCATTTGTTTGATGAAGGCTCACTGCAAGATTAATTGGAAGATTCATATCTGCAAGTTCATAAATCTTATCTGCCACGCCGCAAGTGGAAATTGTAATATTCCTATAACTTGTATTGTGTCCCTTTTCATCATGGAGTAATCTTATAAATCTAATAACTTCAGAAAAATTATCTAGTGGCTCACCACTTCCCATTAAAATAAAATTAGAAACCTTAATGCCTAAAGTGTTTTCAATCTCATAAACTTGACCTAACATTTCTGCCGCCGTAAGATTTCTCACCAGTCCAGATTTTGTTGAGGCACAAAAATTACATCCCATTCTACATCCAACTTGAGTTGATATACACTGAGAATAGCCATGCTTATATTCCATAAGAACACCCTCTATTAAATTATCATCTTTTAATTTAAATAGAAATTTTTTTGTCTCATCTAATTTTGAATCGAAAGTTTTAAAAATTTCAACTTTATTTATTTCTTCTTTTTTTATTATGGAGATTGCTTTATCTGAAAGATTTGAGTTTTCAATATCATATCTCTTTTTATCATGAAAAAATGTAAAAAGTTGAGAACCTCTAAAAGCTTTCTCATCCTTATTTACAAAAAATTCACGCAGCTCATCTTCATACATAGAATTTAATTCCATTAAACCACCTATTCATCTAAACATTATACCATTAGATTTCAACAATTAAAAATATAATTAAAAAAATAAATTAAAATTTAAAAGACTGTGAATAAATCACAGTCCAATTTTTTCAAAAAGAGTAATAGAAAAACCATCACTTCCATCTTCTGATGGAAATAGTTTTAAAACTTCTCTGTCTCTTAATTTTTTAATTTTAAAATTTTTATTATTTTCTAAAAATTTATTTACTACATCTTCGTTTTCTATTTTAGATAAAGAACAAGTTGAATATAAAAGTTCTCCCCCATCTTTTAAATAATCCTTTGCCTTATCTAATATTTCAAGTTGAATTTCAGCAAGTGACTTTATATCTTCTAGGTCCTTATTCCATTTTATGTCAGGTTTTTTTCTGTAAAGTCCAGTTCCTGAACAAGGGGCATCAACTAAGACATAGTCAAACTTATCTATAAAGTCTTTATTTAAAACTCTTGCATCATTAACTAGAGTCTCAATATTTTTTACACCAAGCCTTTTTGCATTTTCTTCAATTAACTTTATTTTTCCTTTAGATTTATCGCAGGCAATAATTTTTCCACTATTATTCATAATTTCTGAAAGATGAGTGGATTTACCACCTGGAGCTGCACATAAATCTAAGACATAGCTATTTTCTTTTGGACTTAAAAATCTTGCGACTAAAATTGATCCCAAATCCTGCACATAAAAATATCCCTCTTCAAAGTATTTTGTGTCAATTATTCCCTTAGGGTTTAAAATATTTAGGGCATTATCATAAATAGTTTCTTCTATTTCAAAACCAAGTTCAGATAAATTTTTAATTAAATCACTTCTTTTGGTCTTTAAAGTATTTACTCTAATTGTAAAAGGTGGCTTTTCATTGTTGGCTTTTAAAAGCCTTTTTGTAAAATCTTCTCCATAATTTTTATAAAAATATTCTGTATAAAATTTTGGATGAGAATAATATACTGACAAATTATCTATACTATCTTCAATTTTTACTTGAGGAGCATCTTTTTTCGAAATACTTCTAAGAATACCATTGGTAAAGGAAATTGATCCTCTATTACCATAGATTTTTGCAAGATTTACAGATTCATCTACAATTGAATAATCTGGAACCTTGTCCAAAAAATACATTTGATATATAGCCATCTCTAAAATAGTCAAAATAATTTTATGAATCCTTTTAATCTTTACGCTTGAATTTATTTTTATTACATAATCTAAATAGGACCTATTTCGAATTACACCAGTAGTTATTTCTTTTATAAAATTGTAGTCTCTATCGTCTATATTTGATTTTTTTAAAATTTCAAGACTTTCTTCTAAAAATGCCCCCTTGTAGAGGACATCGTTAATAATCTGTAATGCTTTTTCTCTAGTATTTTTCATTAATCTCTTCTTCCAAATATGCTAAGTAATCTCAAAAATTGTCCTATAGCAACTATTGTTGATGCTACATAAGTAAGTGCTGCTGCACTTAAAACTTTTCTTGTACCTGTTAAATCTTCATCAGAAATAATTCCATTGGCAAGCTCTTTTTTTGCTCTATTTGAGGCGTTAAACTCAACAGGAAGTGTAACAATTTGAAATAAAACTGCAAAGAAAAATAAGGCAATGCCCAGTTTTGTAAAAAATACTGAGAAGAAAAATCCAAGTATTATTAAAAAGAAGGAAATTTGTGTTCCCAAATTTGCAAGAGGAACTAAGGCTGCCCTTACTCTTAATGGCACATATTCTACTGAATCTTGAATTGCATGACCTACTTCGTGAGCAGCAATAGAAACTGATGCAATAGAATTTTTATAGTAAACATCGCGAGACAAGTTTAGGGTTTTATATCTTGGGTCGTAATGGTCTGAAAGCTTTCCATCAACCATATTTATTTTTACATAATTTAGTCCATTTCTATCTAAAATTTCTCTTGCAACTTCAGCTCCGCTTAAATTAGTGGATGATCCAATTTTACTATACTTTTCATAGGCTGAACTTATCTTCGCCTGTGCATACAGTGCAAGAATTAAGCCTGGAAGTATATAAATAAAATAAGTGTAATCAAAACCGTAATAATATGGATACATTATTTTCCTCCAATCACATAATTTTCTTCAAACTTATTTCCTCGAAGAAAATCGTCAATTCCCATGGCACGCTTTCCTGGTGCTTGTATTTTTTTTACAGAAATAGCACCATCTAAGCTTTTAATAATTAATTCCTTATCTGCTTTTAAAATTGTTCCTGGATTTTTATCTGATGAAGAATCTATCTCTTCAGCATCAAAAATTTTATAGACCTTGTCATCATAAGTAAACTTTGCTCCATAATGTGGACTAAGACCTCTTATTTGATTTACAATATTTTCTGATTTGTCATAAAAATTTAAAAGTAAATCGTCCTTTAAAATTTTCTTTGCATAAGTTTTTTTTGAATCATCTTGAGGAGTAAAATTAACTTTATCTTCTTCCACATCTCTTATAAATTCTTCTATAAGATCTGAACCCATAATAGAAAGTTTATCTTCAAGCTCCCCTGCATTCATATCTTTTATTTCAATTTCTTTTACTAAAGAAACAGCGCCAGAATCAAGACCTTCTTCCACTCTCATTAGGCTAACTCCAGTTTTCTCTTTGCCTTCCATTATAACTCTATTTATTGGAGCCGCTCCTCTAAGGTCTGGAAGTAGTGATGCATGAACATTTACAATGTATTTTTTTGGAAGTTCAATTATTTCCCTCTTTAAAATTTGTCCATAAGCAACGACAACTATTATATCTGCATTTACTTCTCTTAATTTTTCTACGGACTCATCTGAATTCACATCATGAGGTTGAAAAACTTCAAGACCAAGTTCCTCTGCTTTAACTTTTACTGGAGTTTTTGTGAATTTTTTGCCCCTTCCCTTTCTCTTATCTTCTTGGGAAACTACAAGGACAACTTCACCTAGTTTATGAAGTCTATCTAAAATAGGAACAGAAAACTCTGGTGTTCCCATAAAAATAAATCTCATTATTCTTCACTCTCCGCTTCATACATTTCAATTGCCTTGTCTGTGTATAAAACCCCGTCTAAGTGATCAACTTCGTGTTGAATAATTCTAGCTAAAAAGTCTTCAGCTTCCATAATTTTTTCATTGCCATCTATATCATTGTATTTTACTTTTATATCTTTTGCTCTTTTTACAGTACCTTGTTTTCCCGGAACAGAAAGACAGCCTTCCATAGAAACTTCTTCCCCTTCTTTTTCAAAAATTTCAGGGTTAATCATGTAAAATCTCTTGCCATCTTCTTCATCTCTATTATCTATTACAATAAGTCTTTTCAAAATTCCAACTTGTGGTGCAGCAAGACCAACGCCATAAGCTACATCCATAGTTTCATACATATCGTCAATTAAAATCTTTAGTCTATCGTTAAAATTTGATACATTTTTTGATTTTTTTCTAAGTATTGGATCTCCATCTGTTCTAATTTTTCTAATTGCCATTTAATCACCTAAAATCTATATTTAAAAACACTTTATTATTATCTTCTATCTTACTATTAATAATTACCCTTTTAAGCCCATCTATTAACAAAGCTAAATCCTTTGGTCTCACCTTTACTGAAAATTTAGTTCTATTTATGTTCTTTATCTTTGGCAGCTTAATAAATTTTGTAAGCATTATATCTAAATTTTTTATGTCAATAGACATTTGTCTTAAAAATTTCCCTGCCCAAACTTCAGTTAAACTTTCATCAAAAGAAGAAAATTCAAGCTCAATTAATTTTGTATAGGGTGGATACAGAAATAATTTTCTCTCTTCAATTTCATAATTGTAAAAATCTTCATAGTCGCCGCTTGCAGAATATTTTATAATTTCGCTATCTGGACTATAAGTTTGAATAATAACTTGACCCTTTTTTGATGCGCGACCAGCTCTACCAGAAACTTGTGTTATAAGTTGGAAAGTCCTTTCCTTGGCCTTGTAGTCGGAAATATATAAAGACATATCTGCTGCCACAATTCCAACTAGAGTTACATTTTCAAAGTCAAAGCCCTTGGAAACCATTTGAGTTCCAATAATTACATCAGCTTCTCTATTTTTCACAATCTCATAAAATTTATCATAGGAATCTTTTTTTGTGGTTGTATCTCTATCCATGCGAAGAACTCTCGCCTGTGGAAATAATTTTTTTACTTCTTCTTCAACTTTTTGTGTTCCTACTCCAAACTGCTTAATAAATTTCGAACCGCAGCTTGGACAAACCTTTGGAAGGGCTTTTGTACTTCCACAGTAATGACAGATGAGCCTATTTTTTGCCTTGTGATAGGTCATTGATATATCACATTCGTCACATTTTATAACTTCTCCACAAGATCTACAAGAAATAAAATTAGAAAAACCGCGACGATTTAAAAATAAAATTATCTGCTCTTTATTTTTTAATTTTTCTTCAATTGCACTTTTGAGCTCTCTACTAAAAATAGAAATATTTCCCATTATTAGCTCGTCTCTCATATCCACAATTTTTGTATCTGGAAGAAAGGCTCCCTTTTTTGCCCTATTTTTTAATTCACATAAATTATAAAAATCTTTTTTTGCATAAAAATAGGATTCAACAGATGGTGTTGCAGAACCAAGGACAACTTTTCCCTTATTCTTCATCCTATTTATTGCAACTTCAATGGTGTCGTATTTTAAATTGTCGTGAAATTCATAGGATGAGTCATGAGCTTCGTCAATTATTATCATTTTTAAATTTTTAAATGGGACAAAAACTGCACTTCTTACTCCTACAACAATTTTAACTTCGCCATTTAAGACTTTTCTGTACTCGTCATATCTTTCTCCTGAAGAAAGTTTTGAGTGAATTATTGCAACCCTATCGCCAAATCTTCCTTTAAACCTTTCAATCATTTGGGGAGTGAGACCAATTTCTGGTACAAGAACAATAACCTCTCCGCCTTCTTCAATTATTTTTGATGACAGATTAAGGTAGACTTCAGTCTTGCCGCTTCCAGTAAGTCCATGTAAAAGAGATACAACTTTTTTAGTATTGTTAATACTAGTAAGCGCATTTTGTTGTTCTTCGTTTAAGACCAATTTCTCTCCTGAAAAAATTTTTTCTACTGGATCTCTTTTTATTTCTTTTTTATATTCACAAATTAAATCTTTTTTTATTAAAGTTTTTATTGGGGAATAAGAAATTCCAAGAAGAGACATGACTTCAATTCTCGATGCATCTTTTTTTTCTTTTATAAAATTAAAAACTTGAGCCTGCTTTTCACTTAAATCCTCTAAATTTTTTGGGTCAAAATTTTCTGAAACTTTAAGGAAATTTACAAGCTTTGGCTTTACAACAACTAATGAGTCGTAAATGTATTTAATAAAGCCCTTTGCCCTTAATTTTTTTATAATTCTCTTTTCATCTTCATTTAAATCTTCAAAATACTTATTAAGGTTAATAGAATTTAATTCTTCAAGTTCTTTTCCCTGAGGATATTTTTCTACAATAATTTTCTTTTTTATTTTTTGCAAATTTCCTGGCGGTAAAATTGGTGCAAAGGCTTTTGAATAACCAATTAAATATCTATTTTTCATCCAAAGGCCAAGTTCAATTAAATCATTTGAAATAATTGGCTCATCATCTAAGACAGAATGAATTTCTTTTAACTTATCTAAATGATCACCAGAATAATTTTCATGCAAAAAAAGGACGATACCAACTCGGTAAGACTTGCCAAAATTAACAAGAACTCTCATACCTCTCTTAACATCATCATTAACTATATAAGTATAAAGTTTATCTATTTTTTGAAAATTATTTTCTATAAAAATATCTGCGAACATTCTTCACCTACAAAAGAGCTAGATTTCTCTAGCTCATAAGTTTTTTTACTCTATCTAAAATTTCCTTGGCAAGTTCTGATTTACTCATAATTTCTAAATCATCAGTATTATTTTTGCTAATAATAGAAACTATATTGGTGTCAGTCCCAAAACCTGCTCCCTTTTTCTTAATATTATTTACAACAATCATGTCAAAATTCTTTTTTACAAGTTTTTCTTTGGCATATTCATAAATATTTGTTGACTCAGCAGCAAATCCTACAATGACTTGATCTTTTTTCAAACTTCCATAATGAGCAGCTATGTCTGGATTTTTTTCCATTTCAATTAAATTCATTTGACTGTCATTGCCCTTTTTAATCTTTTCTTCACTGTAAGATTTAGGTCTATAATCACTTGGTGCTGCAGCTTTTATTAAAACATCACAGTCATCAAAATATTTTCCTACAGCATCAAACATATCCCTTGTAGTTTTTACCCTAACAAAGTTATCAACTTTTGGAATATCAACTTTTGTTGGACCGGAAATAAGAGTGACCTTAGCCCCTCTTTTTTTTGCATTATCTGCCAAGGCATATCCCATTTTTCCTGAGGAATAATTAGAAATAAATCTAACTGGATCAAGTGGCTCAACAGTAGGACCAGCTGTTATAACTACATGTTTACCTTCCAAGTCCTTTTCCATTAGAGCCCTATCTATCTCGTCAACAATTTCACTTGGCTCTAACATTTTTCCACTACCGTAATCGTTACAAGCCAACAAATCTTCTTTAGTATCTAAAATAATTACTCCTCTTTTTCTTAGAGTTTCCATATTTTTTTGATTGGCTTCTGAATTTAACATGACAGTATTCATGCCAGGTGCAAGCATAACTTTTGACCTTGATGCCATTAAAACTGTAGTAAGCATATCATCAGCAATACCATTTGCAAATTTGCCAATTAAATTAGCAGATGCTGGTGCTATAACTATTATATCTGCCCATTTAGCTAATGAAATGTGCTCCACATCCATGTTTAGTAATTGATTAAACATTTCTGTGTGAACTACGTTATTTGACATAGTTTGAAAAGTTAAAGCTGTAACGAATTCAGTTGCATTTTTTGTCATTACAACCTTAACTTCAGCTCCTAATTTTCTAAGCAAACTGCAAATTCCCGGAGATTTATAGGCTGCTATTCCACCTGTTACACCTAGAAGGATTTTTTTTCCTTTTAACATTTTATTCCTCTTCTAGATCTTCTGAATTTAATTCTTTTATTTTTTCTTGTTTAATTTTTTCAATTAACTCTTCTTTTTCCTCTGCAATTTTCTTTTCATATTGAGAGTCAGATAATTTATCGCCAAATTTAATTTTTCCAGCCATTATTTCTTCAATTGCAATTGTAACTGGTTTTTCACTATCTGTATCAATAAGTGGTGGGTTTCCGTCAATTAATTTTCTTGCTCTTTTTGAAACTAAAATTGCAAGTTCATATCTAGAATCTGCCACTTCTTTTAATTCTTTAAAAGATGGTATTATCATTTATTTCTCTCCTCTTCTGCTTGAACTTCTTTTTTTATATCCTTATGCCTTTTTACCCTTAATTTTTCTGCTGCTATAATAGTTTCAATATCCTTAACAGCATTATCTATTACATCATTAATAACAAAATAATCATATTCGCCAACAAAGTCAAGTTCCTTAAAGGCATTTCTATACCTTGTTTCTATTTCATCTTCCGTTTCTGTGTCTCTCTTAACAAGACGTGATTTAAGCTCGTCCATAGTTGGAGGAATTAAGAATATAAAAACTGCTTCCTTATATTTCTTTTTTACCTGTAAAGCCCCTTGAACATCAATTTCAAGAAGAACAATTTCACCCTTTTCAATTTCATCAAATACAAACTTTTTTGGGGTTCCATAATAGTTCGTATGAACAAAGGCATGTTCTAAGAGCTCATCATTTTCTACCATTTTTTCAAACTCTTCTCTTGTGGCAAAAAAGTAATTTTCGCCATTAACTTCACCTGGCCTTGGTGTTCTTGTAGTTACAGAGGTAGAAAAAATTATATCGTCATTGTTTTTCATGAGAGCTTCACTTACAGTTCCCTTTCCAGAACCAGAAGGACCTGATAAAACTAATAAAAATCCGCCGTCCAAATCATCACCATCCTAATAATAACTATTCAACATTTTGCGCTTGTTCACGCAATTTTTCAATTTCAGATTTAAGCATTACAACCTTACTTGTAATTTCGATGTCATTTGATTTTGAACCAATTGTATTAGATTCTCTATTGATTTCCTGAATAAGAAAATCTAATTTCCTGCCTATGGCTCCCTTTGACTTTATTATATCATTAAAATTATCTATATGTATCTTTAATCTAGTAATTTCTTCGTCAATGGAAAGTCTATCTAGCATAATTGCAATTTCAGTCAAAATTCTATCTTCATCTATTTCCTTTGAGTCTAAATATTCAGAAACTCTATCCCTAAGTCTTTTCTCATTTTCTTTAAGAGAAATTGGAGCTCTCTTTTCAATAAATGCAGTTAAATTTCTTATTTCTTCTAGTTTAACTAGAAAGTCCTCTTTAATTTTTTCGCCTTCAATGTTTCTTGCTTCTATAAAATCTTTTGATGCCATTTCAACTACCTTTAGAAGTTCATCTTTTATAAAGTCTCCATCAAATTCTTGTTTCTGAGCTTTAAAAATATTTGAATCGTCCATTAATTTTGAAAAGGAAAGGTCATCTATAACTCCAAATTTTTCCTGTAAATCTTTACTTATACTAATATACTTATTTAAAAGCTCATAGTCAACATCAATTTTTACATCACTAGAATCTAAATATTCAAAATTTATAAATACATCTACTTTTCCTCTTTTGATTTTGCTTTTTATAAAAGACTTTACAGATTCTTCAGCATACATAATAGAATTTGGCATCCTAACATTTATGTCAAGGTATCTATTATTAACTGATTTCATTTCCACCTTTATATAAAAATCCTCGCTTCTCTTTTCAAAAAGACCGTAGCCAGTCATGCTATTCATAAAAACTCCTCATAAAGAACGAAAAGCACTGTGTAGTGCTTTTCATTTTATTTTACAACCATATTTACAATCTTATTTGGAATATAAATTTTCTTAACAATTTTCTTTCCTTCAATGTTTTTCGCAAAAAGTTCATCATTTTCTGCAACTTCAAAGACTTTATCTTGTGATGCATCTCTTTCAATTTTTATTGTATATCTAACTTTTCCATTAAATTGAACTGGAATTTCAATTTCATCGTCTATAGTCATTTTTTCATCATATTTAGGCCAAACTTGTTCTGAAAGAATGCCACCTAAATTGCAAACTTCCCACAATTCTTCAGTTATGTGAGGAGCAACTGGATTTAATAAAATTAAGAAAGTTCTAAAATCTTCTTTAGTAATTTTACCTTTAGAATTAAAATTATTTGAAAGTGTCATAAGTTGTGCAATGGCAGTATTTGCTTTTAAATTAGCATAATCTTCAGTAACTTTTTTAATAGTCTTGTGAATTTCAGAAGCTAAATCTTCTGAATACTTATCGCCATCAACAACTATATCTTGTAAATTCCAAACTCTTTCCAAAAATCTTCTACAGCCCTTTACACCATTTTCTGACCATGGAACTGGCTTTTCGAAATCACCAATAAACATTTCATAACATCTAAGTGTATCAGCACCATATTCTCTTACAATGTCATCTGGATTTACAACATTTCCTCTTGATTTTGACATTTTTTCGTTGTTGCCTCCAAGAATCATACCGTGAGATGTTCTCTTTTGGTAAGGTTCTTTAGTTGGAACTGCTCCAATGTCATATAAGAATTTGTGCCAAAATCTTGAATATAATAAGTGAAGTGTAGTATGTTCCATTCCACCATTATACCAATCTACTGGCATCCAATAATCAAGAGCCTCTTTACTTGCAAGTTCTTTATCATTATGTGGATCAGTATATCTCAAGAAGTACCAAGATGAACCAGCCCATTGTGGCATTGTATCAGTTTCTCTTTTTGCAGGTCCACCACATTTTGGACATCTTGTATTAACCCAATCAGTCATCTTTGCAAGTGGTGATTCACCTGAATCAGTTGGTTCATAATTTTCAACTTCTGGAAGTAGAAGTGGAAGTTCTTCTTCTGGAAGAGCAACATAACCACATTTTTCGCAGTGAACTATTGGAATTGGTTCTCCCCAATATCTTTGTCTTGAGAAAACCCAGTCTCTAAGCTTATAATTTATTTTTCTATCGCCAAGATTATTTTCCTCTAGGTAATCTATCATCTTAGCAATAGCATCTTTTACTTCTAAGCCATTTAAAATTCCAGAGTTTATCATTTTTCCACTAGAAGTTTCTGTGTTAGCTTCTTCACTTACATCTGAACCTTCGATTACTGGAATAATTTTTAATCCGAATTTCTTTGCAAAGGCATAATCACGATCATCATGAGCAGGAACTGCCATAATTGCACCAGTTCCGTAAGTCATAAGAACATAATCTGAAATCCAAATTGGTATTTCTTTATTTGTAAGAGGATTTATTGCTTTAATTCCCTTAATTTCCACACCAGTTTTGTCTTTTTCAAGTTCAGTTCTTTCAAACTCACTTTTCTTAGCACATTCTTCTTTGTAGGCATTTATTTCATCTAAATTTTCTATTTTATCTGCGTGTTTTTCTATTAAAGGATGTTCTGGCGCAATTACCATATAAGTTGCACCATAAATTGTATCAGGTCTAGTAGTAAAAACTTCAAGTTTTTCATCAAAATCTTTTAATGAGAAGTTTATACTTGCCCCTTCACTTCTTCCAATCCAATTTTTTTGTTGAGTGACAACTCTATCTATAAAGTCTAAATCGTCAAGATCGTTAATAAGTCTATCTGCATATTCAGTAATTTTTAGCATCCATTGACTTTTAACACGTCTTACAACTTCTTCTCCACATCTTTCACATTTTCCACCAACAACTTCTTCGTTGGAAAGTCCTACTTTACAAGAAGGGCACCAGTTTATTGGCATTTCTTTTTTGTAAGCAAGTCCATGCTTATAAAGTTGAAGGAAAATCCATTGTGTCCATTTATAATATTCTGGATCTGTTGTATTAATTTCTCTTGACCAGTCAAAAGAAAATCCAATAGATTTTAACTGTTCTTTAAAATGTGCAATATTATTTTTTGTAACTATAGCAGGATGAATTTTATTTTTTATTGCATAATTTTCTGTTGGAAGACCAAAGGCATCCCATCCCATTGGAAAAAGTACATTATAACCTTGCATTCTTTTCATTCTTGAAACAATATCAAGAGCTGTATAAGGTCTTGGATGTCCTACATGAAGTCCTTGTCCAGATGGATAAGGAAATTCAACAAGTCCGTAAAATTTTTCTTTTTCCGAATTATTTTCACAGACAAAGGATTGATGTTCATCCCAAAAGTCTTGCCACTTTTTTTCTATTTCACTTGGTGTATATTTATTCATATTAACTCCTAAAATTCAGCATTTCCTACTGTTCTTGGAAATGGTATTACGTCTCTAATATTTTTCATTCCAGTTATATACATTACCGCTCTTTCAAATCCTAAGCCATAACCAGAGTGAACAACTGAACCATATCTTCTTAAATCAAGATACCAATCGTAAGTATCCATATTCATACCAATTTTTTTCATTTTATCTTCAAGAACTTCAAGTCTGTGTTCTCTTTGGCTTCCACCAATTATTTCACCAACACCTGGTACTAAAAGATCCATTGCAGCAACAGTTTTTTTATCTTCATTTTCATACATGTAAAAAGCTTTGATTTCCTTTGGATAATCTGTTACAAAAACTGGTTTTTTATAAACTTCTTCTGTGATATATCTTTCATGTTCAGTTTGCAGGTCAATTCCCCAGCTAACTGGATAATTAAATTCTCTATCTGCTTTTTCTAAGATTTCAATAGCTTCTGTATAAGTTATTCTTGCAAATTCATTATCAACAACATTTTGTAGTCTTTCTAAAAGACCCTTGTCGATAAAGTTGTTGAAAAATTCCATTTCTTGTGGAGCATTTTCAAGAACATAGGAAATAATGTATTTTAACATTTCTTCTGAAACGTCCATATTTACATTTAAATCTGCAAAGGCCATTTCAGGTTCAATCATCCAAAATTCTGCAGCGTGTCTTTGTGTATTTGAATTTTCTGCTCTAAATGTAGGACCAAAAGTGTAAATATTTTTGAAAGCTTCTGCAAAAGCTTCAGCTTCAAGTTGACCTGATACAGTAAGATGAGTTTTCTTGTTAAAGAAATCTTTTGAGTAATCAACTTCTGTTGGCTCTGACTTTGCAATCTTATCTATATCAAGAGTTGTTACTTGGAACATTTCTCCTGCACCTTCAGCATCTGATGTAGTAATTATTGGAGCGTGAACATATACAAATCCCTTTTCTTGGAAGAATTTGTGAATCGCATAAGCAATTAGTGATCTTACTCTAAAAACAGCATTAAATGTGTTTGCTCTAGGACGCAGATGAGCAATTGTCCTCAAATATTCCATTGTATGTCTCTTCTTTTGAAGTGGATAAGATGGATCAGATGAACAAATTGCTGTGATTTTATTTGCTTGAAGTTCAAAAGATTGATTCTTACCTGGAGATTTAACAATTTTTCCTGTAACTTCTAAAGATGAAGAAATTGGATACTTTTCAACTTCATCAAAATTATCAAGTTCTTTTCCATAAACTACTTGAATTGGTTTAAAAACTGTCCCATCTGTAAGTTCGATAAAACCAAAATTCTTTGAAGCTCTACTTGTCTTTACCCAACCACTTAATACTATTTCTTTATCTAAAAAATCTTCTGGATTTTTAAAAATATCTCTAATGCTAATTGACATAATTCCTCCTAATTTGTATTCCTTACATAATGTTTAAGTATATAATTAAATCCCACATTTGTCAATTTAACTCACTTTAAAGAGTCAAGATACTTCCTTATATTTATTTCATAACCAATATTTTTAGGCTCATAATATTTATTGCCAATAAAATTATCTGGCATATACTTTTGCTCTACATAATAGCTATCATAATTATGAGGATATAAATATTTTTCTTTAGTTTCATTTTGGGGATTGTGTTTATCTCTAATAATTTTTGGAATATTTATATTGTTTTCATTTTTTACATCTTCCAGAGCTTTATTTATTCCAAGATAAGATGCATTGGATTTTTCTGAAGAAGCGAGATAAGTTACCATTTGCCCCAAAATAATTCTAGCCTCAGGCATTCCAACAGTATTAATGCTATTAAAGCAAGCTGAAGCCATTATCATAGCCTGTGGATTTGCATTTCCCACATCTTCTGATGCAAAAATTATAAGTCTTCTTGCAATAAATTTTATATCTTCTCCACCTTCAAGCATCTTTGCAAGATAAATTAGTGCTGCATCAGGGTCAGACCCTCTCATAGATTTTATAAAAGCAGAAATTGTATCATAATGCTCATTATTATTCTTATCATAATTTACATTTTTTATTAAAAGAGAATTTTTTATTACATTCTCATCTACAAAAATTTTCCCATCAACTTCATCAGTTGATAAAATAGCAATTTCTAAACTATTTAATAAATATCTTCCATCACCATTGGAATTTTTTATGAGTATATTTTTTGCAAGGTCTGTAATTTCAATTTTTTTACTTCCAAAGCCTCTTTCCCTATCCTTTAATGCCATATCAAGCATTTTATAAAGATCTAAATCTTTCAGCGGAAGTAAATTTATAATTTGCATCCTAGATAAAAGGGCTCTATTAACTTCAAAATATGGATTTTCAGTGGTGGCTCCTATTAAAGTTATTACGCCTCTTTCCACAAAGGGCAAAAGTGCATCTTGTTGACTTTTGTTAAATCTGTGGATTTCATCAATAAAAACTATTGTAGAAATATTGTGAAACTTCATAGAATCTTCAGCTTTTTTCAAAACTTCACGCAGTTCTTTTAAATTTGAAGTTACAGCAGAAAGTTTAATAAAATTTTTGTTTGTTGTCTTTGCAATTATTTCTGCCAAAGTTGTCTTGCCAACTCCTGGAGGTCCATAAAATAATATTGAACCTAGTCTGTCACTTTTTATAAGCCTTGAAAGGTATTTTCCATCTCCAATTACATGATCTTGACCTACAAATTCATCTAAATTTCTAGGCCTCATCCTGTCGGCAAGTGGAGATGACTTCATTAAATTTTTTTCCATGCTTAGTTCAAACAAGTCCATTTTAATTCTTCTTTTTTACAAAATTTTCAAGCTCATCGACAAAAGATTGAAGGTCCTTAAATTCTCTATAAACTGATGCAAATCTTACATAAGAAACTTCATCTAAATCCTTTAATTCTTCCATTACCATATCTCCTATTTCAAGAGATGTAATTTCTCTTCTCATTGAGTTTTCAATTTTCTTTTCAATATTATTTACTGCTTCCTCTATTTCATCAGCAGAAACTGGTCTCTTTTCACAAGACTTTATCATTCCTCTAACTATTTTGTCGCGGTCAAAAGCTTGTCGATTCCCGTCTTTTTTAATAACCATTACTGGAGATTTTTCAATCTTTTCATAAGTTGTAAATCTTTTTTGACATTTTAAACATTCACGTCTTCTTCTAATTGTATAACCTTCATCTGTGGGTCTTGTATCTAAAACTTTTGAATCATCATATCCACAAAAAGGACATTTCATTGTCTTCACCTCATTTAAGTAGAGTCCATAGGACTATTTAGATTTATGATATCACTTAAATTTTTAATAATCAATTAATGACTTTATAAAACAAAAATCTATTTTATTAGCTTTAAAATTTTATATATGACTTTATTTTTAGAATTTTAAAAAATTTTTTTTAATTAATTTTAAGCAAAAAAAAATTAGCAACAATTAAGTTGCCAATTTCTTTTAATTATTTTCTATTAATTCTCAAGAAAGAAGGGATTTTAAGTTCTCCATTATCTTCTTCATCATTTTCTTCAAGTGATGCAATGGGATTTTTACCTGAAAGTTCAGTTTTGTTTTCCTTTTTATCTTTCTTTTCGTCTTTATATTGGTCAAATTCTGTAGCAATAACAGTGATTTTAACTTCATCTTTAAGTGATTCGTCAATTCCTGCACCAAAGATAATATTTGCATCTTCAGATACACAATCTCTAATTAAATCAGCTGCTTCATTAACTTCAAATATACCAAGGTCTGATCCTGCTGTAATGTTTAATAGAACAGATTTTGCTCCCTCAATAGAAGTTTCTAGTAGAGGAGAATTAATTGCAAGTTTAGCTGCTTCAGTAGCTCTGTCATCGCCAGACGCACGACCGATACCCATGTGAGCAACGCCCTTATCATACATAATTGTTTTAACATCTGCAAAGTCAAGGTTAATTAGGTTTGGAACAGATATTAAATCTGAGATACCTTGAATACCTTGTTTTAATATATCGTCAGCCATTTCAAAAGCTTGAGAGAAACTTGTCTTTTTATCTGCAATACTTAGAAGTCTGTCATTTGGAATTATAACTAATGTATCAACTTTTCCTTTTAGAGCATTTATTCCTAATTCAGCAGATTTTGCTCTTTTTCTACCTTCAAAAGTAAATGGTTTAGTAACAACACCTACTGTAAGTAGACCTAATTCTTTTGCAACATCAGCAATAACAGGAGCTGCACCAGTACCAGTACCTCCACCCATTCCTGCTGTGATAAATACCATGTCAGCACCTTCAAGAGCTTCTCTGATTTCATCAATTGATTCTTCTGCTGCTTGTTCTCCTACTTCAGGATTTGCACCTGCTCCAAGACCCTTAGTGATTTTTTCACCAAGTTGAATCTTATTTTCAGCAAGGGAATTTTTAAGTGCTTGTTTATCAGTATTGAAAACTAAAAATTCTACACCCTTTACACCTGCATCAATCATTCTATTAACAGCATTATTTCCGCCGCCACCAACGCCAACAACTTTAATTTTGGCAAATTCGTCTTGGTCCATATCGAATTCCAACATAAACATCCTCCTCGTATACTATATGATTGTTTTTATATTCATTACTATTATTTTATAGAAATACTCTTAAATAGTCAATATATAAAGGTCATTTGCTAACTTTTATTTACTCCTAATTAGTTTTTTCCTTTTCTATATAACTTTTTTCATTATTTTCTTTATTATCTTCTTTGTTTTTTTCCTTCCTACTCTTGTCACTATCCTCTTTTTCACCATCTGTTATAAGAATTGGGCTTTCCCCTTTTTCCATTTGAATAATTACAGCATTTTTATTAGTCTTTTTTATGTCATCTAAAATAAGAGATAGCATTTTTAATTTGTAAGAAGAATTGCTATAAGATCCAAATTCAACTTTTATTCCATCAACTGTTGTAAAGGTGGCTATTGAATCCATAAGTTCAATTTCTCTAATATTTCCATGAAGAGAATAATCATCTTTTTTTAATTCAATAAGAAGATCTCTTTTTTCTTGGTCTTCTGAATTAGATAAGATATAATTTCCAGCTTTAAGATTATCAACATTAAATCCAGTTAAATTAACTAAGTTATCATATTTTTTCTTGGAATTTTGTAAGATTCTAAAGTCTTCATCTATTAAAAGATATCCATTAGAATACATTTGATAATATGCAGTTCTTTCAGTTACATTAACTTTTACATTACCTAAAATGCTGTGAGAAATCTTCGCTTCTTTTATGTAAGGAAGAGACTTAATCCTTTTTAGTCTTTCCCTTTTTGAAATAAGAAAATATTTATTTCCTACCTTTAAATCAGAAACTTTTTTTATTGTAGCTCTGCTTATATTTTTATTTCCTTCAATTGTTACATTTTTAATGTTAAACAAATTAGAATTTTTTAGAGCAAAAATTATCAAAAAAATTAAGGAAAAAAATATAAAAAACCTAGTAAAGATTCTAAAATATTTCCTTTTCTTATTCAGTTTTCTTTTTTTCTTTTCCATTTTTTTCATAAAATCACTTTAAAATTATATCAACTATTTTAGAAACAGCTTCTGGACTTGCTAACTTTTTGGAGTTATCTGCCATAAGCTTTCTTTCTTCTTCATTATCTAATATTTTATTTATTTCTCTAAGTAGAGATTCTCCATTTAAATCTTTTTCTTCTATTACTGCACTGGCGCCCATATTGCTATAGCTCATGGCATTGTAATATTGATGATTGCCGGCTGTATAAGCCTTTGGAATGAGAACTGATGCTATTCCAATAGCAGAAATTTCTGCCAAGGTCATAGCAGATGAAGATGCAATTACAAGGTCTGCACTGGAAAGATAATCGTAGACTCTGTGTGTGTAGTCTAATATTTCTACATTTTCTGGAACTTCTTTTAGTTTTTCCATAAAATAGTCATAGTGTTCTCTTCCAGTTACATGTGTTAATTTAAAAGGTAATTTTTCCTTTTTCTTTAAAATCTCTAAAATGGCATTGTTAGTAGACTCTTGTCCACCACTGCCTCCAAAGGAAAATACAAATTTTTCATTATCTTTAATTTTTAATGCTTCTCTTGATTTTTTTCTATCAAGATGTGAGAAAACTTCTCTAATTGGATTTCCTGTAAAAATAATATTTTCATTGTTTAAATATTTTTTGGCTTCCATAAAGTTTATAAAGACGTAGTCTGCTTTTTTTGCCAAAATTTTGTTAGTCTTTCCTGGATAAGCATTTTGTTCTTGTATTGCAGTCTTGATATTTTTTTGTTGAGCCTTAAAAACAATGGGAGCACAAACATATCCACCAGTTCCAATTACAATATCTGGCTTAAATTCATTTAAAATCTTTGTACACTGTCTCAAACCTTTCATCAAATTATAGAAAGTTATAACTGTGTCTTTGTTTAATTTTTTTCTAGGAAGTCCAGAAATATCTATCCCTTGAAATTCAAAATTATATTTCTTTGCTAATTCTTCTTCCAAGGAATTTCTTTTGCCAACGTATAAAATTTTTGCTTCTTTATCTTGTTTTTTTATTTCTTCTCCAATAGCTAAGGCTGGATAAATATGTCCTCCAGTTCCGCCACCAGATAAAATATATTTCATATAGTGCCTTCTTTCGAAATTTTCAGTAAAATTGCTGTAGATGCAATTGCCATTACTAGTGCAGTTCCCCCATAGGATATAAAGGGCAGTGTGATTCCCGTAACAGGAAGTAATTTTGCACATACACCCATGTTAAAAAATGCCTGAATACCTACATAAGTGGTCATGCCAATTGCTGTAAATTTATCAAAATAATTTGTTGCTTTAAAAGCAATCATAAAACCTCTATAAATATAAATTATAAAAAGTAAAATAATTATTAAAGTTCCAATAAATCCAAATTCTTCTGCTATTACAGAGAAAATAAAATCTGTGTAAGCTTCTGGAAGATTTGTATATTTTTGACGAGATCTAAAAAGTCCAACACCAGAATAACCTCCAAGGGCAAAGGCATAAAGTGATTGCCTAGCTTGATACTTTTCAGATGTTTGATAATCAGTTGAATCTGACACAAAACCTAAAATTCTCTTAATTCTAAACTCATTTTCTGGATCTTTTAGAATTAACCATATGAAGATAATACCCAATACCACTAAAAATAAAAATTGCTTTTTATCTATTCCAGCTGCAAGAAGTATTGCAAATAATGCGACACCTATAACAACAGCAGTAGAAAAGTCCTTTATCATTATGGGAACAACAGATATACCCATTATAGCCACTGCAATTAAAAAAGTTTTAGCTTCTCTTAGTGAGTAAATATTTTTTGAAAGATATTTTGATAAGTATAGTATTGATGTTAATTTTAAAAGATCAGAAGGTTGGAATTTAAGAGGTATTACTTTAAAGTCCAACCACCTGCTTTGACCATTTTTGTTATAACCAAGAGGTGTCCACAATAATAGTATTAATATTACACTTAATATAAATAGCCAAGTTATGTTTTTATATATTACTACTCTTGGTACTCTAATAATAAAGATCATTGATATAATCCCTAAAATTAGGAATACTCCCTGCCTAATTAGATAATGAAAGCTATTTAAATTGTATTTTTTTGCAGTGGGAAAAGATGCTGATGTTACTGCTATAAGACCTATAACTACTAAAAGTATCATAGTTATTAAAAGCATTAGATCAACATCTTTTATGTCCCTTTTTATTTTCATCTATACCAACTCTCTAACTAAATCTTTAAAATGTCTTCCCCTAGCTTCATAATTACTATACATATCCCAAGAAGCACAGGCTGGAGAAAGAAGTACATCTTCTCCTTTAAGAGATAATTTTTTTGCCAGCTCCACTGCTTTATTTAAATCTTTTACAATGTAAAATTCTACCTTTGATTTTTTGCAAGAATTAGAAATTTTGTCAGCAGTTTCACCTAATAAAATTACTGTTTTTAATTTGTCCTTTGATTTTTCAATTAAATTATCAAAGTTTGAATTTTTATCATAACCGCCTGCAATTAATATTACATTGCCATCCATTGCTGCTATTGCAACTTCTGTTGAGTCAGGATTTGTTCCCTTTGAGTCATTATAATATTTTACACCATTAAGTTCTCTAACAAATTCAATTCTATGTTCAACTCCAGTAAAAGAGCTAATGCTTCTTTTTATAGTATAAGAATCAATTCCAAAAAGTTTGGCTATTATAATAGCAGCCATTACGTTTTTTATATTGTGAACTCCAGGAATTTTTAAGTCTTTTACTTCCAAAATCTCTTCAGTGCTTTTGCCATCATTGTAATAAATTTTTCCATCTTCTAAATAAGATCCTTTTTCAGAAATTTTTTCCATAGAAAAATAATACTTTTGAGCCTTAATGTTGTGTTTTTTTGCAAGATTTCTGTCTTCATAATTTAAAATTGCAAAATCATTTTCATCTTGATTTGCAAAAATTTTAAACTTGGCATTTACGTAATTTTCTGTAGTTTTATGCCAATCTAAGTGATCACTTGTTACATAAGTTAAAAGCGCAATATGTGGTTTAAATTTTATTGTATCCTCTAATTGAAAGGATGATGCTTCTATTACTATGAAATCATCTTTTTTTGCTTCTTTAGTAATTTCTAAAATTCCTCTACCAATATTTCCAACTACAAATGTCTTTGCCTTTCTTTTTAAAATATCACCAACAATTGTAGTTGTTGTTGTTTTTCCATTTGTTCCTGTTACTGCAACAACATTATCTGTTTTTAAATATCTGTAGCTAAGTTCAATATCAGAAATTATTTCAATATTTTTTTCTCTTGCCTTTACTAGAAGATCATCAAAGGGATAAATTCCAGGGCTCTTTACAATTAAGTCAATTTTGTCTAAATCTTCATCTTTGAAAATAATAAAATCTTCATCTACTTTTAAACTTTGAAGATCAATTTTTTTGTCATAAATATAAATTTTTACTGGAAATTCCCTTAAAAATTTCAAGCTTGACTTGCCCGTTACTCCAAATCCCATTATTAAGATATTTTTGTTTTCTAACATGTATATCACCTAAAATAAAATTAAATATGAAATTATACAAAGTATAAGTTCAACTAGGGAGAATACTGCCACAATTTTTTTCTCATGCCAACCCTTTTGTTCAAAATGATGATGAAGTGGCGACATGAGAAATACTCTTTTTCCTCTTGTCTTAAAACTTACAACTTGAATAATTACAGAGAGAGTTTCCATAAAATATATTCCACCAGCTATAGGAAGAATTAAAGGTACATTTAAAAGAAGTGCTATTGCAGAAATAGCTCCACCAAGTGCAAGAGATCCTGTGTCTCCCATAAATACCTTGGCTGGGTACTTGTTGAAAAATAAAAATCCAATTAAGGCTCCAGCAAGAGCAAGTGAAAATGCAGCAATTTCATATCTTTGAAACTTCACAGCTACAACATTAAAAAATAATAGACAAATAATTGTAACGCTACTTGAAAGTCCATCTAAGCCATCAGTTAAGTTTACTGAATTTACAGTTCCTACTATTACAAAAATTATAAAGGGAATATAGAAAACTCCAATAGATCGATAATCTTTTAAAAAAGGAATATATAAGTCTGTTCCCATATTCTTGGAATTATATTGATAAATAATTAATATTACAGCAGTTAAAATTTGTAAAAGTAACTTTTGATAGGCACGAAGTCCTAAATTTCTTTTCATTACAACTTTTATATAGTCGTCAACAAATCCGACTGCTCCAAAAGCAAGTGTAGAAAAAAGTATCATTAAAACAGAAACTTTAAAATTTCCTGTTACTAAAGTTGTAATTATTGCAGAAAATAAAAATATAAGTCCACCAATAGTTGGTGTTCCACTTTTAACCATGTGGCTCTTAGGTCCCTCTTCTCTTATACTTTGTCCTGCATGCAATTTTTTTAATATTGGTATTAAAATCCTTCCAAAAATTAGTGAAAGAATTAATCCCAACCCTATATTTATTAAATAATTCATATTACTTCTGTCCTAGTCCTTTTTTAATTTTTATCCTCTTTATTAGATTTTTTATTAACTAAATTTTCTTTTAAATTGTTTTTTAACAATTTTTTCTTTTTGTGAGAATTTCTTTCTTTTAAATTCTCATTATTTATATTTTTCTTATTATTTGTTTTTAAATTTTCTTCATTTAAAGATTCTTCTGACGATTCTTCATCATGAGATTTTTGATAATTAATGGTAATTGTTTCATCCCCAGTTAATTTTTTTCCTGCCATAGGGCTTTGGCTTACAAAATCGCCATTTCCTTTGATATTATACTCTATATTCATTGAATTTAAAATAGATTCAGTCTCTTTTCTAGTTTTTTTAGATAGATTTGGCATTATTAAAAGTCCGCTATCTTTATCATTAATTGCAAGATCAACTATAGTGTCTTTTATTACATTAGATCCCTTAGATGGGCTTTGGTTTATTACTACAGAATAATTTTCTACCTTATCAGCATTTGTATTAAACCTTAATCCTGCTTTTAATAAAATTTTTCCAGCATCTTCTAAAAGTAAACCTTCAACATCAGGAACTGATATAAAATCTTCCTTCTCGTCCACTTCTTCAGTTTTTTGAATTTTCATGTAATTTAAAGATTTGCTTAAAATTTCTTGAACAACTGGTGCTGCAACAACACTTCCAAGTATTCCGCCCTTAGGATTATTTATAACTACAAGTACAGTTAGCCTTGGGTCATTAAGTGGTGCAACAGCGACAAAGGATGAATTGTAGGCTTCTAAGTATCCTGTTGGTGTTGCAATATTGGCAGTACCAGACTTACCTCCAACTTGATAGCCAGGAACTTGTGCAAGTTTACCAGTTCCCTTATCTACAACTCTTTTCATCATATATTTCATCTTTTCAGATGTTTCTTCTGAAATCACTCTTCTTCTTAGTTCAGTTTTCTTCTTTTCAATTACATTTCCATTGGCATCTACTAATTCCTTTACAAGAGTTGGCTTGTTTAAATATCCACCATTTGATATTGCACTAACTGCATTTATTAGTTGAAGTGGAGAAACTGCAATTGAATGTCCGTAAGACATTGTGGCAAGTTTTACTTTACTAATATCTTTAGCTGATGATGGAATAAGTCCAGTTGATTCTCCATATAACTCTATACCTGTTTTTTTGCCAAAACCAAAAGCATTAATATATTTTAAGAATTTTTCAGCTCCCAAATCTCTTCCAACTTGAATCATTGTCATATTACAAGATTCTTCTATTGCCTTAGCAAGGCTCTTCTTTCCTCTAGTATAGCTTGTACAAGATAATTTTCTATCGCCAATTTTCATACTACCTTGACATGTATATTGTGAATCTGGCTGAGATGTATTTTCTTCTATTGCAGCTGCTGCTGTTATTAGTTTAAAGGTTGATCCTGGTTCGTATTGATCATTTACATTAAAATCTCTCCAATTTTCATAGAGGACATCCATTTTCTCATCTTCATCAAGATTTTTCCATTCTTCTTCTTGTTTTTCATTAATTGGAGCTCTTGGATCATTTAGATTGTAATCATCCTTAGTTGTCATAGCCAAGATTTCACCAGTCATAGTGTCTTGAACAATTACAGAAACTCTGTCGGCTTCATTTTCTTTTTTTGCATTTTCTGCAGCAGTTTCTGCAAATTGTTGGATATTTGAATCAATTGACAAAACTACTGAATAACCTTCTTTTGGGGCATAAGTTTCTTCATCTGTAAGCGGAATTTTATTTTGAGCATTGTCCTTTAAAGAAACACTTTTCCCTGATATACCAGAAAGTTCTTCATCATAACTTGCTTCTATTCCATATTGTCCTACGTTTTCGTCATTAGTAAAACCTATTATATAGGATGCCAGATTGTTAAAAGGATAAAGTCTTCTTGTAACATCATCAATTGAAATAGCCATTAAGTTATATTTTTTATTTTTCTTTTTACTTTGATTTTCTTTTATGATTTTTGTTCTAAAGTCCTTTAACTCATTCGCCTTATTACGGTCAATATTAGTTGCAACTCTTACAACTTTATCTCCTACCATTTTATCTCTAATTTCATCAAATTCTAAACCAGTTATATCAGAAATAATTTTGGCATCTTCATCATAAATTTCTTTTTTTCTATTTTTAAATTCGCTATCACTTTCATCTTTTGATTGTTTCAAGTAATCCATATTATAAAAAACATTGCATTTAGTTATATTAACTGCTAATTCTTTATTATTTCTGTCATAAATTATTCCACGATTGGAATTTATAACTTCTGTTCTTGTAAGCTGATTTAAAGCAGCTATAGTTAATTCTTGTGACTGAACAACTTGAATATATAATAGCTTAAATATTAGTGCTACAAATAAAAAAGCTAGAAAGATAAAAAATATAAATATGAATTTATTGGCATTATAAAAGTGCCTTATAAATCCACCTTTCTTTTTTCTATCTCTAGCTTTAATTTTATTATTTTTCAATTATATCCTCCTAATCTCTTGTAAAGGATCTAAGGACTGAAACAATAGGACTCAAGAAAACATTGTAATTAATATCTGCAAGATTTTTTTCTTCTCCTGAATCTATGTAAACTATTTGATCTTCTGATGGATAAACCATGCCAAGTTTATACATAGCTTCTTCAGCAATTTGTTCAGAAGATTTAACAGCTTTGATTTCTCCTACAAGAGTTATCTTAGTTTTATTTAATTCATCAATTTCAGCCTTTTGTTTTAAAATTTCTCTATCAAGACCTGCAATTTGTGAATACAAAATTAAAATCGCAACAAATACAATTGTAACAATTGCCACAGTGAAAATAAAAGGCTTATTATTTAAAATCTGATTCTTATATATATTATAACTTTTATTTGAAATTTTAGTTAATTTTTTTGCCATTTTACACCTCTAATTTTTCGGCAATTCTTAGTTTTGCAGAGTGGGATCTATTATTTTCTTTTAGCTCATCTTCACTTGCAGTAATAGGCTTTCTTGTAATAATTTTTATTTCTCTTTTTTTATCGCATGTGCAAATTGGAGAAGTTGGTGGACATATGCAGTCTTTTTCCAAATATTTAAAGGAATTTTTAACAATTCTATCTTCAAGAGAATGAAAAGTAATAATTGCAATCCTCCCACAAGGATTTAATCTCTTTACAAATTTATCAATAGAGTTTTTTAAAACATCAAGTTCTTTATTTACTTCAATTCTTAAAGCTTGGAAGGTTCTCTTTGCAGGATGAGGACCATTTCTTCTTGCTGAAGCAGGAATTGCATTTTTTATTATTTCAACAAGATCAAAAGTTGTGTCAATGCTTTTATTTTTCCTCTCTTCCACAATAAATTTAGAAATTCTCGAAGCCCACTTTTCTTCACCAAAATCCTTTATAATTTGTGTGATTTCACTTTCACTATATGTATTTACAATTTCTTTTGCAGAAATTTTTAAATTCTTATCCATTCTCATATCAAGTGGTGCGTCAAACCTATATGAAAACCCTCTCTCTGGATTGTCAAATTGATAAGATGAAACTCCAATATCAAGTAATACTCCATCAATTTTTTCTATTCCAAGTTCATCAAGAGCTTTTTCAAAATCTATATAATTTAAATTAAAAAATTCTACATTTTTAAAATCAGAGAGTTTTTCTCTTGCAGCTTTAAGAGCTTCTTCATCTTGATCAATTCCTATTAGAAGTCCTGTTCCATCAAGCTTTTTTAGAATTTCATAACTATGACCTGCGCCTCCAAGAGTTCCATCAAGATAAATTTTTCCCTTTCTAACATTTAATCCTTCAATTGTTTCTTTTAAAAGAACACTTTTATGTGAAAAATCCATTATATTCCCAACTCCGACATCTTTTCAGCAAGCTCTTCATAAGAAAGTGCTTCTTCTTCATTGTATTTATTCCAATTTTCTTCAGACCAAACTTCTGCACGATTGGAAAGTCCAATAATCACGCATTTATCTTCAAGATTTGCGTAGTCCCTTAAATTTTCTGTTATGAGAACTCGCCCCTGCTTATCTAAGACGCAATCAACTGCACCAGAGAAAAATGTTCTCACAAAGGAACGAACTGCTTTATTAGTCATTGGAAGTTCCTTTAATTTATTTTCAATTTTCTCCCATTGATCCTTTGGATATAAAAATAGGCAATCATCTAGACCCTTTGTCATTACAAATATAGAAAGGTCATCTCTAAATTTCGATGGAATTGTAATTCGGCCCTTTGGGTCCAGGTTGTGTCTAAATTCACCTATTAACATTTTATTCTCCACTTTATTCCATTTATATGAATTATTATTCCACTTCGCTCCACTTAACATAATTTTACTACATAAACTCTCTATTTTCTAGTCATATAAACGCTTTTTGAAAATGAGGACTAATGGCATTATTTTTTATTTTTTTATTAAATAATGTCTTATATTAAATACATTTTTTATTATTTTTTTATAGCTAAGAATTTTTATTGAATAAGAAATTACTTATAAACTTTTTACATTTCTTGGAAAATAAAATATTAAATAAGAAAATGTTTCTTATTTTATAAAATTTAAGGCATAAAAAAAATCGACTATTTCTAGTCGATTCTTAAAAATTATTTTCTATTTATTTGCAATGAAATAAAAATCCGATCCTTCATTTATTTTTGAATGAACACCATATTTAAATCCGTGAAGATCCATAATAGTTTTAACAATATAAAGACCCAGCCCTGTTCCTATTTCTGGTCTTGTGTGATTATTCCTAACTCTATAAAATCTGTCCCAAATTCCTTTTATATCTTCTTCTTTTATTCCTATTCCCTTGTCAATGCAGTGAAATTCAGTTTCTCTCTCATCTCCCTTAATAAGTATTTTAATATTTTTATTAACTGGAGAATAATTTATGGCATTATTAATAAGATTATAAATAACTTGATTTATTTTTGACCTATCTCCTAAAATTCTCGTGTCACCACTTGATTGAATTTCAAATTTATAATCAGAATAATTTTTATTAATTTTAAATCTATTGAGAACTTCATTAAGGGAATCCTCTAGGTCAAATTCTTCTTTTCTTATTTCTTCAAGATTAGATTCAATTTTTGAAAGATCCAATAAATCATTTACAAGGTCTGTCAAATTATCTGCTTCACTTATTATAGTTTCAAGATGTTTATTTCGTAACTTTTCGTTTGAACCTGAAATATCTCTAATCATCTCTCCATAAGATTTTATAACAGTAAGTGGCGTCTTTAAATCATGACTTACATTTGCAACTAAATCCTTTCTCATTTCAATTGTCTTAGTTAATTCATTTTTTGCATAGTTAAGTGTGTTGGAAAGATCGTCAATTTCAGTGTATTCGCCCTTCCTAAACTGAACTTTATAATCTCCTTTGGCAAGTTCCTTTGCTGTGTTTGACATTCTTACAAGAGGTCTTGAAAGTCTTCTTGAAACAAAATAAGCAGTAATAGATGCAAAAATAAGAGCCAAGAAAGAAATTATTAATAACATTCTTCTTATAACATCTACTGTGGCATCTACTGGTTTTAAAACAGAATTTATGTAAAGATAATAATCTTCACCATCAGTATTTCCAAGATAACCTGCGTAAATAATTGAAGGATCCTTTAAATTTTCATATCTAACTGTATAAATTTTATAAATCCTATTGTCTCTTTTTAAGGATCCAAAAAACTTGTCAAAATTTTCCCAAATCATTCTCGGTCTTTCCACAAATTCATCAAATAATCTTAAAGGAAAAACCCAGGCTCCTTTTTCATCAAGAACTTTTATCTCAAGACCCTTTGTGTTTGCATAGTTTGAAAGTTTTGTCTCAAAATCTTGTGATTTATAATCATTTCTTAATTCGTTACCAACCTTTGTTACTTCACGAATTTTCATGGTTTCATAAAAGCTAGACAAAAAAACTGTTTGAAATAGCCATATAGAAATTAAAATTAGTCCAGCAAAAAAGACAAAGGACTTCCACAACTTAAAGAGGATACTACTTTTGTCGATTTTAACTCTCCTTATTTCTTTAATTTCTTGTATCAAATTTATATCCCACTCCTCTTACAGTAATTATAAATTTTCTGTAGTCCTTAATTGAATTTCTAAGCATTTTTATATGAGTATCAACTGTTCTGTCTTCTCCATAAAAGTCATAGCCCCAAACTTGATTTAAAAGTTTATCTCTTGAAAGAGCTATGTTTTTATTTTTAACCATATATACTAAAAGGTCATATTCCTTTGGAGTTAAATCTACCATTTCATCATCGACAAATACCACTCTTCCGTCTAAATCAATTTTTAAGCCTTCAAATTCCATAGTGTTATTTTCTTCAACTTTGTTATTTCTATTTACTATAACATTTAATCTTGCCATTAATTCCTTTGGAGAAAAAGGCTTTGTAACATAATCATCAATTCCAATTTCAAATCCAAATAATTTGTCATACTCCTCATCTCTCGCTGATAGCATTAAAACTGGAATATTCTTTATTTTTTTTATTTCTTTATAAGAAGAAAAGCCATCTAGTTTTGGCATCATAATATCCATTACTATTACATCAAAATCTTCTTCACGAACTTTATCAATTGCTTCAAGGCCATCTCCTGCCTCCACAACTTCATGACCTTCAAATTCCGCATAAGTTCTAATTACTTCTCTTATGCTTTTTTCATCATCAACAACTAAAATTTTAAACATTTAATCACCTGCTTTATTATAATAAAAATTTGTGAATAATCAATGAAAGCTTTGTTAAGTCTTATAAAAAGTATAATTTACATTTTATTACATTATTATATCAATACTTTTAGGAATTTGAAAAAGAATTTATAATTTAAAAATTATATAAAAAAATAAGGTGTCATCTCGACACCTTTTAAAAATTTATCTTTCCTTTAATTTTTTAACAAGCATTTCATTTGCAATCTTTGGATTTGCCTTTCCTCTTGATTTTTTCATTACTTGTCCAACTAAAAATCCTAGAGCCCTATCCTTGCCTTCCTTGAAGTCAATGATTGACTGCTCATTTTCGTCTAGAACTTCATCTACAATTTTTTCAATTGCAGATACATCGGTCATTTGAACAAGACCGAGTCTTTCTATTATTTCTTTAGCTCCGTCGCCTGTTTCAAACATTTGACGAAGAACTTTTTTACCAGCATTGTTGCTAATTTTTTCGCTTTTAATTGAATTTAAAAGTTCAATAAATTCTTTATTTTCAAAAGGAAGCTTAAACTCTTCTTCATCAGAAATTTCAACTCTTCTTAAAATTTCTGTTTGAATCCAATTTGAAAGAAGTGTATAGTCTTTAAAATTCTTTGCAAGGTCTTCGAAGAATTTGGCTAGTTCTCTTGATGATGCAAGAACTTCAGCATCTTCTCTTGTTATGCCATAATCTTTTACAAATCTTTCGATCATTTGATCTGGAAGTTCTGGCATTTTATCTACAATTTCCTTTATCTCTTCGTCAGAAATATGAACTATGGGAAGATCTCCTTCAGGTGCAAATCTGTAGTCGCTTGCAGTGTATTTAACTCTCATTAAAATAGTTTCATTTTTTGCATCGTCCCATCTTCTTGTAGTTCTAATTTCTTCTTCATGATTTTCAAGAAGTTTTATATGCCTTTCAACTTCAAAGTCAATTGCCTTTTCAACTCCTCTAAAGGAATTTAGGTTTTTAACTTCAGTGATTGCAGTCTTTTCGCCTGTCTCCATGTCCTTAATATTTACATTGACATCACATCTTAAAGATCCCTCTTCCATTTTACAGTCAGAAATATTTAAAAATCTTAAAGTTGATTTTAATTTTTCAAGAAATACACGAGCTTCTTTTCCACTTGAAATATCTGGTTTAGTTACAATTTCAATTAGAGGAACCCCACATCTGTTGTAGTCCATAAGTGTTTCATTTTCTTCAGTGTGAAGGCTCTTGGCAGTATCTTCTTCCATTTGAATTTGGAAAAGTCCAATTTTTTTATTTCCTTCATCTCCTTCAATTTCAAGATAACCATCAGTGCAAATTGCATTGTCATTTTGTGTTATTTGAAATCCCTTTGTTAAATCTGGATAAAAATAATTTTTTCTGTCAAATTTTGATTTATTGTTAATTTTGCAGTTAAAGGCAGTACCAGCCATTACAGTGTAATTTACTACATTTCTATTTAAAACTGGCATACCACCAGGTAGTGCCAAACAAACTGGGCACACATTTGTATTTGGTTCATCTCCAAAGGAGTTCTTGCATGAACAAAAAGCCTTTGTCTCTGTGGAAAGTTCGACGTGAATTTCCAAACCTACAATTGTTTTATATTTCATTTATTTAAACTCCTTTCGAAAGCAAGTGATGCTTGAAGTAAATCTTTATCCTTAAATCTCTTGGCTGTAAATTCAATTCCAACAGAAAGACCATCTTCTCCTGCTGGCATTGGAAGTGAAATTGATGGAGAACCAACCATGTTTGCAGGAATAGTAAATAAATCTGCTTGATACATTTCAACTGGAGTCATGTCGTCATCAATTTTAAAAGGAAGAACTGGGAAAGTTGGACAAATCATAAAGTCATAGTCCTTAAACATCCTATCCATATCCCTCTTTATAAGTCCCCTAACTTTTAGGGCCTTATAATAAAATTCATCGGAATTTTCCATGGAAAGTATGTGAGTTCCAATCATTATTCTTCTCTTAACTTCTTCGCCAAAGCCTTCTTGTCTTGATGCACGATACATTTCTTCAACTGTATCAAATTTTTTGTCTGTTCTATGACCGTAACGAATGGAATCAAATCTAGCCAAGTTAGATGCAATTTCGCCATTTACTAAAATATTATAAGTTTCAATAGTGTGATTAAGTGAATCAATATCGTAGGCTTCTACTTTTGCTCCATTGGCCTTTAAAATTTCAATTGCCTTATCAAGTTCTCCTCTTACTCTTTTATTTAAATCCATATCTAAATAAGTTTGAGGTATAGCAAATTTTTTGCCCTCAAGATTTTTTATTGCATCTTCAGAAAAATCAAAATCAAATTTTAGTCCAGGATTACCAACAGAAGTTGCATCTTTTTCGTCACGGCCTTCTATAACATTAAACATCATAGCAAGATCTCTTACATCATTGGCAATAACACCTGCTTGGTCAAAAGTATTTGCCATTGATGCCACGCCAAATCTTGAAATAGAACCATAAGTTGGTTTCATACCAACAGTTTTACAAAAACTTGAAGGTTGTCTAACTGATCCACCTGTATCTGTTCCTATAGAAATTGCTGACATATTTGCACTAACTGAAGCTGCAGATCCACCAGATGATCCTCCAGAAACTCTTCTAGTATCAAGTGGGTTTTTTGTAACTCCAAAATAAGAAGTTCTAGTTGTTGCACCCATGGCAAATTCGTCCATGTTTACCTTGCCAAGGATTACTCCGTCATTATTTTTTATTTTTTTAACTAAAGTTGCATCATAGGGTGAAATATAATTTTCTAACATTCTTGATGCACAAGTCATCTTTACATCCTTAACAGAAATATTGTCCTTTATAGAAATTGGCACACCAGCAAGGGGAGATACTTCTTCTCTGTTGTGAAATTTTTCATCAACTTCTTTAGCCTTTTTCATTGCCATTTCTTCAGTAACAGTGATGTAGGCATTTATTTCGCCATCTTTTTCTTTTATATTATCTAAAAATTCTCTAGTAACTTCCTCACAAGAGAAATCTTTATTTCTATATCCTTGGGCGATTTCCCAGGCTCTTAAATTGCTAAAAGTCATGAGTCCCTCCTAATCAACAAACTTAATAAGTTTAAAATAACCGTATTTTTTAGTAGCGGCATTTTCAAGTGCCTCTTCCTGTGAAAGAGACTCTCCAGTTTTATCTTCACGAATATTATTTTCTGTTCCATTGACTTGAAAAACTTTTTCAACACCTTCTGTGTCAATTTCTTTAATTTTATTTACAAGTTCAATATTTTCATCAAAGCTTGGTGCAAATTTGTCAAGCTCTTCATCAGTAAAATCAATTTGAGCAATATCTGCAATATGCCTTATATCTTCCTTATTCATTTAAACCTCCTACTAATTTATAAAGTTCATCTAAACTTAAAATTTTTATATTTAGGGACTTAGCCTTGTCATACTTTGATCCAGGATTTTCGCCAGCAACTACATAGTCTGTCTTTTTGCTAACAGATCCTGTTACTTTAGCTCCAAGAGAAATTAATTTCTCTTCCAATTCTTTTCTCGGTATATCTAGGCTGCCAGTTATAACAATAGTCTTGTCAATAAGTGGCTTTGGAATGTCTTTATCATCTTCATAATAAGGACTTACACCTAATTCAAAAAGTTCATCTACAGCTCCAACAATTCTTTCATCATTAAAAAATTCTACAATTTCCTTTGCTGTAATATTTCCAATGTCGCCAATTGAAATTAACTCTTCTTCCTTAGAATTTTTTAACTTTTCAAAATCTTTAAAGTGATTTGCTAAATCTCTTGCAGTTTTTATTCCTACATTGGGAATCCCAAGTGCATAAATAAAATTTGAAAGATGAACATTTTTTGAAGCTTCAATTGCTTTTAAAAGATTATTTGTCCTCTTTTCCTTAAAGCCCTCAATTTTTATAATGTCATCATACTTTAATTTATAGATGTCAGGGATTTCTTTTAAATCAACGGTTTCCATTAATTTTTCAATTGTCTTTTCGCTAAAGCCATCTATATTCATAGCATCTCTCGATGCAAAATGAGTAAGCCTTGAAACAAGTTGCGGCACACAAGAAAGTGTGTTGGGGCAAAAGATGTGAACACCATCTTGATAAAGGTGTGACCCACAATATGGGCAAGTCTTTGGCTTTTCAATTTCTCGAGTTTTATTTTCTGATGGAAGTGTTCCAAGTATTTCGGGAATTACATCATTGGATCTTCTAATTAAAACTCTTGAACCAATTTTAACCTTTTTTCTCAAAATGTCATCGTAATTATTTAAGGTTGCCCTCTTTACTGTTACTCCGCCAATATCTACAGGTTCAAGTATTGCCGATGGTGTAACCTTGGCGGTTCTTCCAACATTCCAAACAACATCTAAAAGAGTTGTTGAAATTTCTTCTGCCTCAAATTTATAGGCAACAGCCCATCTTGGAAATTTATTAGTATAGCCCAAGGCTTTTCTCGTCTCAATATCATTTACCTTAATAGTAACTCCATCAATTAAAATATCAAGTTTATCTCTATTATCTCCTATTTCATGAATCTTATCTATAATTTCCTGGTATTTTTTTACTTTAAAATTATATTTGGAAACTTTAAAATTATTTTCTCTTAAGAAATTTTTTATGTCATCGTCAGATTTAAATAAGTCCTCTTCAGTATAGCCTACATTGTAAAAGAAAGCTGTAAGATGTCTTTTCTTGGTAACTTTTGGATCTAAATTTCTAAGAGCACCTGCTGCTGCATTTCTAGCATTTTTTAATTTCTCATCATTATTTTCATTGTATTTTTTAAGTTCAGATAAAGGCATTAAACCTTCACCTTGCACTTCAATTTTACCCTTATAAGAAATTCTAAGAGGAACAGAATAAATAGTTTTAACTTGCTCCAAAATTTCTTCTCCAATTATTCCATTTCCCCTTGTAGATGCCATAAGGAGATTCCCATTTTCATAAGTTAAATTAATTGTAAGTCCATCAAATTTTAGCTCAACTATAAATTCCAGTTCTGGAAGTTTATTTACATGATCTAAATTGTAATCTCTCACAAATTTTTCTATTCTATTATACCAAGCGAGAAGTGCATCGTCTCCTTGTGCCTTATCCATGGAATAAAGCCTTGCTAGATGAGTGTGTTTTACAAATTTATCTAAAATTGCACCGCCGACTCTTGTAGTAGGAGAATAAGATAAAACTGTTCCACTTTCATTTTCAAGATTTACTAATCTATCGTATAATTTGTCGTACTCCCCGTCAGATAAAAGTGGCTCATCTAAGGTATAATAATGGTAATTTAATTTGTCGATCTCAGCAATTAAACTATCCATTTCTTTTAATTTATCATCCATAATTTTTCACCTAGTCAACTAATTTAATTGGAGCAACAGAAAGCATAAGTCTTTTTAAACCCTTTTTATCAAAGGAAATTACAACTTCATAATCGCCATTTTTTTCCTTCTTTTGCACTACCATACCCTTGCCAAATATTTTGTGCTTAACCTTATCGCCAACATTAATATTTTTATCATCGCTTGCTTTTTTACTTGTTTCAACTTTTTTATCAATCCCAAAGAATTTTTTAGGTCTAGTTACTGATCTATTTCCCTCATTATAATCTCGAACTTCAAGTAACTCCCTACTTTTATCTTCAACAATTTCTATTTTGTCGCCCATCTCTTCAATAAATCTACTCCTCTTTGCAGGAGTTAATTTTCCATACATGGAACGAGTCCTTGAAGATGAAATAAATAAATTGTTGCAAGCACGAGTTACACCTACATAGCAAAGTCTTCTTTCCTCTTCAACTTCTTCGTCATTTTCTAAAGCTCTACTTGTTGGGAAAAGTCCTTCCTCTAGTCCAACTAAAAATACTGTTCCAAATTCAAGTCCCTTGGCAGCGTGCATAGTCATAAGGTTTACTCCACTGTCTTCAGAAGTTTTATCAACATCTGATAAAAGAGAAAGGGTATTTAAATATTCAGCAAGTTCAACTCCCTCTCTATCATACTCCATAATATTTGAGTGAAGTTCTTCTATATTTTCAAGTCTAGTCTTTGCTTCAATAGTATTTTGATTTTTTAAGTCGTTTACATAGCCGCTTTCATATAAAACCTCTTCAAAAAGTTTTCCAATAGAAAGATTTTCTGCCCTCTCCTTTAAAATTTTTAAAATACTTCCAAAATCTTTAATATTTTTTCTCGCTCTAAGATTTAAGTCTTCAAATTTATCTATATTTGTGACAACATCATAAAGAGAAAGTCCTTCTTTATCTGCATAGTCCAAAAGATCAGATAGAGATGTATCTCCAATTCCTCTCTTAGGTCTATTTATAATTCTTGCAAGGCTTACATTGTCATCAGTGTTATTTAAAATTCTTAAATATGCCAAGACATCTTTAACTTCCATTCTGTCATAGAATTTTAGTCCACCAACTATTTTATAGGGGATTCTTTCTCTAACAAGGGCTTCTTCAAAACCTCTTGATTGAGCATTTGTCCTATAAAGAATTGCCATATCTTTAAAGTCTTCACCCTTATAATTTAGGGCAATAATTTTATTTACAACACCATATTCCTCTTCATTTGAGTGAGGAAACTCTCTATAAACTACATTTTTTCCTTCATCTCTTGCAGTCCAAAGATTTTTTTCAATTCTCGTAGTGTTATATCCAATAACCTCATTTGCAACATCAAGTATTTTTTGCGTTGAACGATAATTTTGCTCAAGCTTTACAATTTTTGCACCTGGAAAATCTTTGTGGAAGTTTAAAATATTGTTTATATCTGCTCCACGCCATTTATAAATAGATTGGTCATTGTCTCCAACTACAGTTAGATTAGGATTTTTACCTGCAATTAACTTTATGAGCTCGTACTGAATTTTATTGGTATCTTGGTATTCATCAACAAAAATATACTGAAACTTATCTCTATAAAAATCTCTAACATCATCTTCAGATTTTAAAATATCCACAGTTTTTATTAAAAGATCGTCAAAGTCTAAAGCATTATTTTTTCTAAGTTTTTTCTCGTATAAATCATAAATTTTGCCAAGATTTTCTTTGAAAAAATTGTCCTTATTTGCTTCTATGTATTCAATTGGACTTATGCCTTCAGCCTTAATATTTGAAATATCATTTACAATTGACCTAGTCTTATACATATCCTTATCAAGTGTTATTTCTGCAATAGCTTCCTTAACAACAGTTATCTGATCATCTCTATCGTAAATAGTAAAACTTGAATTATAGCCAATTCTTTCGATGTTTTTTCTTAATATTCTCACACAAATTGAGTGAAAAGTTCCTATCCACATTGAGGAGATGTCTCTATCAATTAGCTTTTGAACTCTGTCCTTCATTTCTTTTGCAGCCTTATTAGTAAAAGTTATAGCCAAAATTTTCCATGAAGGAATATTTAATTCTTCCATTAAGTATGCAATTTTTGAAGTTACAACTTTTGTCTTTCCTGATCCTGCTCCTGCTAATATTAAAACTGGACCTTCTGTTGTCAAAAGTGCTTCTCTTTGTTTATCGTTTAATGTATTTATATCCATGACTTCTCCTTACTGCTAATTATTATATGTTTTTTTGGCTATCATTTCAACTTTTTAAGATATCAGAGACCACGTAGGATGCTAAAACCATGCCACAAACAGGTGGCACAAAAGAAATTGAACCTGGAGTCCTATCTCCTGTCTTTATTGGGATTTCTTTTGAGCAAACTACCTTTAATTTTTTTATATTCATTTCTTTTAATTTTTTTCTCATAATCCTTGCCACTGGATCATTTTTCGTCTTTTCAATATCTAAAATTTCAAATTTTGTAGGATCAAGGCGATTGCCTGCTCCCATAGCAGAAATTATTTTTATATTTTTTTCATGAGCTTTTTTTATTATTAAAAGTTTTGATGTAATTGTGTCAATGGCATCGACAACATAGTCATAGTTTTCAAAATCAATATCTTTTATATTTTCTTCTGTAATAAATAAATCGTATTTTTTAATTTTAACTTCTGGATTAATTTCCAAAAGTCTTTCTTGACAAGCGTCTACTTTTCTCATGCCAATAGTTTTTGTAGTGGCAAAAACTTGTCTATTCACATTTGTAATTTCGTATTCATCGCCATCTACAATTCCTACTTTTCCTATACCAGAACGCACAAGTGATTCAACTGAGGAACCACCTACTCCTCCAAGTCCAAAAACCAAGACAGCTTTTGAATTAATTTTTTTTATATCATCAGATGAAATCATTCTTTCAGTTCTACTTAAAAATTCCAATTTTCCTCCAATTTGAAAGGGCCGTTATAAAACAGCCCTTAATCATCACTTTAATTTTATATTTGTTAAACTATTTTCGCCAAAAATTCCAGATCCCTCAACAATATCATTTTTATTGTGATTTCTAAAAGTATTGACTGTTATAATATTTCCTGGCGTAAATTTATTTGAGTCAGACTCAGTTATTTCTACTCTAATATATTTAACTTTTCCACCATCAATTACTTCAATAACTTTACCCTTAAAATTAACTGTAAAATACTCTTCAGCAGGCTTTAATTCTTCTCTTAATTCTGTATCTTTTTTATTCTCAAAAATAAAATTATTGTTTTCATTGTTATTATTATTATTATTATTTTGATTATCTAAATTATTTACTTCATTATTTTTTTCTTCTGTATTATTTATTAAAAGATCATTAGCTTCAGTAGGATTTACTTGATTTTTTATTTTATTTTTATTAAGTTCTACATAAGAAAGACCTTTTGAAGTTATAACAGCAATTTCGCTTCTTCTAATAGCAAGATTTCCGTTAAATTTACCTTCAGAACCTGTGCTTGTAAAAATATTATAATTTACAAGATTTGGAAGATACTCTAAAGTAAGAGAATTAATATTATTTAAGTCCTTATACTTTAAATTTGATAGGTCAGTATTTTTTTCAATTTTAAAGGCTCTAGCAAAATAAACTGCAATAGTATTTCTATTTGGATAAACTTTGTTTTCCAAAAATCCTTTTTCACTAGCGACTTTTAGAGTTTTTTCAGTAATTGTTCCTTGATAAAGATTGTAACAAACTGCATCCTTTGCCCAATCTAGAACTCCCTTTGAATTTACAAGTTCAAGATAAGCATCCCTTGCTGCTTTTATTTCATCTTGACTAGGATTTAAAACAGTTTTTAGAATTTGCATAATTTCCAAAAAGCTTACTGGCTTATTGGGTTTAAAACTTCCATCCTCATAACCCTTTAAGATGTTTTTATTTGACAATTCATCAACATAATTATATGCCCAGGAGCTTTTGCCATTTTTACTTAAATCTTTAAAAGATTTTGCAAAAAGACTAGCTGGTGCTAATAAAATAATTAAAACTAAATTTATTGCTATAATTTTTTTCTTCATTTCATCACTCCGAAATGTATTATAACATAAATTTGGGCAAAAAAAATAGAAACCACTAAGGGTTTCTATTTAAAATTATTAATAAAAATAACCAAGATTGCTTGATCTTTCACTATTTCTATTATTATAGTAATTATTATTATTCAAGAAATATTTATAGTCTTCAAAATCGCTTTTTCTTGTAGTTCTATTAGCATAATTTAAATATTGTCTAGGATTTCCAAGAATTCTATTATTTGAATCAGAAATTATTTCTCCATCTTTATTCAAATATCCATCAAAGGATAAAACATCATATAAATCTAGATTTTGACTTGTTTGGAAATAAAGAGTTTTCCCAGGTTTTAATCTTTCATTATCAGATTGGATAACTCTAAGTCCTATTTTATAAACATTATAATTGTATCCAACATTTTCTTTACTTACAACTTGGAACATACCACTAAACTCTAAATTTGAATCAATTATAGTAATAGTTTCAACGTCTTGATATTTGTTAAATGACAAGATTACATTTTTGCCCCTTAAATAGCTTTCAGTAACTTGACTTTGTCTAAGTCCATCATAAGTTTTTATTTCAAAACCATTGGCAAGATAATACTTATTGCGATATCCATCTTTATTTAGGATTTCAATATAGCGATTCCTATCTGAAAAAGATGATTCATTTCCACTGTAAGCAACAACTTCTCCAGACACATCTCCATTTTTATTATTGTTAGATGCAAGACCCATTACAACTTTATAGTTAACATAAATATTTACATTGTCATTTAAAGTAATTCTATCTAAATCCTTAGTTTCGCTTGTGATATAAAATTCATAATCCTTATTGTCTTTAAGTCTAATCTTTAAATAAGCTTTATCCTTATTTGAAGTGTCAAGAGAAATAACTTTACCACTTATTTGAGCTTCTTTAGGGAATACTGTCATTTCTGTAATTTTACTGTCAGAATTTGTCTTAAATTCAACTAAATCATCAACATTTACATCTTCAAGTTTTAAATCTTTGCCATAAGCCTTGATTTTAACATTTGAATCAAGTGTGAAAGTCTTAGTGTCAGATGTTGAAATTTTTGAAGTTGTTCTAAAGTTTAAAGAATCTGTTTTATCTCTATATCTGAGAGTAATTTCATTAGTCCCTTTAGAGTTTACATATCCAACCATATCAAGCATTGCATTTGTTACATTAATTGTTTTTGCAGTACCTTCTCTGTCATTAGAATTGCTCTTAAAATATTCAATTTCTACTTCTTGACCTGCTTTAATATCTTCTAATTTAATATCTTTGTCTTTTATTTTATATTTTGTATTGTTATTAATATCAAAAGAATATTTTTGATTATTTGCTTCGATTATAATTACATTTACATTGTTTAACTTAGAAGAAAGAATTACAGTACCTTTTTTCTTTTCAGTTTTAGCATTTAAATTGTTCTTTTCAACATAGTCAAAAGATGCCTTAGTAATTATTGCAGTTTCAGCACGAGTAATAGCTCTTTCACTTTTAAAGTAACCATCAGATCCAGTTGATGTAAAAATACCTGCATCTACAAGAGAAGCTAAATAACCCTTTAAAGTATCACTCAATTTATTTCGATCTTTATGTTTTAATAAACTTGTGTCACCATTTGCCTTTAAATTAAGAGCTCTTGCAAAGAAAATTGCAATATCTCCTCTGCTTGGATATTCTCTTGAAGAAGTTTTGAAAAATCCTTTTTCAGAAGCTTTCTTTAATGCAGCTTCATCTAAATAATTTCTATCAAGTGCTAAACAAACTGCATCTTCTGCCCATGCGTTAACACCATTTTCCTTTGCCATCTTAGAATATTTATCACGTGCAGCCTTTAATTCATCAGCACTTGGATTTAAAACTTGTTTTATTAATTGTAAAAGTTCTTCAAGTGATACTGAATTTCCTGGTTTAAATTCTCCATCAGGATGTCCGCTTATTACATTCTTGTCACTTAATACATCGATTGCATTATATGCCCAAGAGTATTTATTGTTCTTTTTAACATCTTTAAACTCTTTAGCAAAAGTTGCGCTTGGTGCAAGCATAATTGTAGCAAGACCAAGAGCAGCTACTCTTCTTAAATTTTTAGATTTCATTATAAAACCTCCATTTTTATGAGCTTCTTTATAGCTTCTTTATCTTATTATAACATATATTATACCCATATAATTTTAGAAATATTAAAATTTTATTAAATTACTTATTAAAAGTTGTAAATAAATCAATAATCTGCTTAAAAAACCTAATATTTGGTATAATTAATTTAAGCGTTACATATTATTGTAAAAAATTTTAATATAAAGGAGTGATATTATGCGTTACCTTCCAATAAGTGTTGACACTTATGAAAAGAAGATTTTAATTTTAGGTGGCGGCTATCTTGCCCTTTCTGCACTTAAATCTGTAATTGACACAGAGGCAGAAATATATATGATTGCAGATAGTTTTACAAAAGATATAGAAAAAAAGTCTGAAGAATCTCATGGCAAAATAAAATTAAAAGAACACAAAATTGAAAAAGATTTTAAATTTATGGGATTTGATTATGTACTTATAGCTACAGAAGAATTTGAACTAAATGAAGCTCTAGAAAAAAGAGCAAATTCAAGGAATATGATTTATCAAAGATTCGACATTTTCTCAAAATCCTTGATGTCAATTAATAAATCCATTGAACATGGACCACTAACATTTTCCTTAAATAGTTCAAGACTTAATCCAACTATTACAGATATTATTTTCGAAGACTTGAAAAAATTCTGTCAAAAATATAATTTAGAAAAATTAAATATATTAAATGAAATAAGATCAGAACTTGTTCGCAAAAATTCACAAAATATTGACGAAATTATTAGAAGATTATATGAAAGTGAAACAATAAATCTATCAACTTTCCTAGAAGAAATGCCTGAATATAAAATCGAAGATTTAGAATCTTCTGAGGATTTAATCAATCACATTGAAAAGGGTAGCGAAATTAATATAGAAAAAGAAAGCAGCTTAGAAGATGATCAAATCATCAAAAAGAATTTAGATGATGCAAGAGACTTATCAAGAGATAAAGATCTTAGTAATAAAGATTTAAACTTAGAAAGTTTTCATGATTTAGATAAATTTAAGAAATGAGGTAATTAAATGATCGGTTATGTAGGAAGTATGCCTGGAAAAGTTTTTAGTGAGAAAGAATTTACTTTAGTAAAAAAAGTTTTAGCTTCTGGTGAAACTATTGAAAAGCACAATCACCCTGGCTTTACTGTTCTTGTAACTATTGTAAAAGGTCAAATTAAGGTCATATTAAACGATGAAGAAGATAGAGAATTTGAACCAGGAAAAGTTTTAAAATTTGATGGTGAAAATTTCATAGCCATTGAAGCATTAAAATCAAGTGAATTTTTTGTTACTCTAATAAAAAAGGAAGATTAATTTGAAAATTAAAATAACAGATGACGCACTTAAATATTTATCTGAAAAAAATGCAAGTGAAGTTACTGTTGATTATGTTACATCAAAACAGTGTTGTGGAAGTGGCATGCCATCTTCAGACACCTATATTTCTAGTCCAAAAAGAAGCGAAAGACAATATGAAGTCTTTGAAAAAGAAGACCTTAAAATAAATATAGATAAGTCCCTTAAATTTAAAGACGATGTTTGTATTATAGATTTAGTTAGTCTTATCTTTACTAAAAGCTTAGTCTCAAATTTTTTAGACTATGACAAATTAATTTAATTAAAATAACTTTATAAAAACTGTTGAAATTTATGTGCCAACTTTTGTACAAAAATTCAACAGTTTTTTATTTTAAATATATTTTTCTATAAATATGTTTTATAAATTTTTTATATATATCCTAAACAAATTTTCTTTTTTTTATCCTAAACAATTGTATTTTTCGCTCAAATGTTCTAAAATATAAATTAACAAACTTGTGTTTAAATATATATTTTTTTAGGAGCTACTTTATGAGTATTATTGATTATTCCTTGGAGCCAAAATCCGATATTGCTTTTGTTGATATAAAATCTTTTTATGCCAGCGTGGAATGTGTAATGAGACATCTTGATCCTCTAACTACTTCTCTTTGCGTCATGAGTAGGTCTGATAATTCCAATGGGTTAATCCTTGCTAGTTCTCCCACTTTTAAAAGAGTTTTTGGAAAAACAATGTTGGGCGTTCAAGAGACCTTCCCTTTGATGTTGAAACTAGAAAGTTTAGTTTTGAAAAGGCTAGAAGGCAAAATATTGAGATTACAAAAAATTATATATCTTATATAGAAAGATGGGCAAAGAATACTTTTATCGTTCCCCCAAGGATGGCTTTTTACATTAAAGAAAATTTGAAAATTCAAAAAATTTTCCAAAATTATGCATCAGATGAAGAAATTCTTCCCTACTCTATTGATGAAGGCTTTATTGACCTAACTAATAGCCTAAATTATTTTGTCCCCAAGAAAAATATTTCTCGCTGTGACAAGTTGGATTTAGTGTCTTCTATGATTCAAAGAGAAATTTGGGAGTCCCTTGGTCTTTATTCTACTGTGGGCATGAGCAATGCCAATCCTCTTCTTGCAAAGCTTGCCCTTGACAATGAGGCGAAAAAAACTAGGACCATGCGTGCCAATTGGTCTTACGAAGATGTTGAAAATAAAGTTTGGGGCATTAATAATCTCACAGATTTTTGGGGAATTGGAAATAGAATGAAAAAGAGGTTAAATGATCTCTATATTTTTTCTATCAAGGACCTTGCTAATTATAATCCCGATATTTTAAAAAAAGAGCTTGGCGTAATTGGTCTTCAACTTTGGTTTCATGCAAATGGTGTGGATGAGTCCAAAGTAACCCTTCCCTACAAACCTAAGTCCAAGGGTCTCGGCAATTCTCAAGTTCTTCCACGAGATTATGTAAGTCAATATGAAATTGAACTTGTTTTATCAGAAATTGCCGAGCAGGTTGCCATTAGAATCAGAAGAATTAAAAAGAAGGCCTCTGTCATTTCTATTCATGTTGGTTTTTCTTACCTGGAAAATAAAAAATCTATAAATGCAAGGAGAACTATTTCTCCAAGTCAGTCCACTCGAGTTTTATGTGGCGAGGTTTTAAAACTCTTTCGTGAAAGATATAAGGGCGGCGCTGTGAGAAATCTCGGCGTTACTTATGATAATTTAGTTGATGAGTCTTCTACGATTTTTAATTTTTTTGAGGATTTTAGAAAAATTGAGCGTGAAGAAAATCTCGACAAGGCAATTGATTCTATTCGCGATAGGTTTGGCTTTACTTCTATCCAAAGGGCGACTTGTCTAATGCAAGGCTCTCGCGTTATTGAAAGAAGCACTTTAATTGGTGGTCACTGTGGTGGCATGGACGGTACTATTTGATGTGAGGTGTTATATGGTTAATAGAAACTATTTGCCCTTTAAATCTGCAAGAGCTTATGTTGACAGAGGCATGGCAAAGTGGATGGGATTTTTTATTTCTGAACACACTTCTGCCCTTTCTCACATGGGAGATGTTATAGATGTAAGTGAAGAGATGAGCCGAGATGAAATTCTTCTTGCCCTTAGTCAGCTCTATGTAAATTGTCTTAATGTCATGGTCTACACAAGGCTTAGACCTGATCCTTTTGTTGGTAAAATAAATGATATTTTTCAGGACTCTTTTTATTTATGTGGTCATGACGCTCTTATTATTTCTTTTGAGGATATTATTAAGCTTGTTCTTTTGGAGGAATTATGAAAGATTTAGAAAAAAATTGTATTCAGTTTGATTATTTCTCTAGCAATTATAAAAACTTTGAGGAAGATTTTTACAAGTTTGCAACTATAAATATTCCCCTTACCTTTTTAACTGATGATTTCTTGCTACACATGGTTTCAACGGGACATAATTATTTTAGACTCAATGCAAAAAATTCTGTAGACGAGAAAGACCATTACTTTATTTTCAAAAAATTAAATAACAAAGATAATAAATATATCAGCCAATTTGAGTATCTTGGAAATTTATCTACTTTAGAATTTTTTAACTTGTATTTCAGTAAATAGATTTCAGTCTCTGGCTGATTTTTTTTGCAATCTTTTATTCTTCTTTTATTTTAATTTTAATAAATTTTTATACTAATAAATATTATTTTCTATTCAATGAATTTTACATCTCTACATAAAAATATCTGCTAGAGTTTTTTTCCAGCAGATATTTATTTTTATAAAAAAATTTGGCTATATCCTTTGATATAGCCAAACTAAATATCCACACCGCTTTGGTATTATTGGTTAGCGGATTTTTCTTTAACTTCTCTAATTTTTGCCATAGATTCAATAATAGAATCTGCAAGAGCTTCCATGTCATTTTCGTTAGCTTTGTTAAGAGCAGAGTTAAGTGTAACTCTTTCAGGAAGAACGTCGAACATCTTAAGATTTTCGTCAATGTATTCTTCAATCTTATCGCCAACTGTACAAGCCCAAGTACCATTTTCAATGATACCAACTGTTCTGTTTTGAACATTAAGAGCTTCAAGATCCATTAAGAAGTTCTTCATTACAGGATAAATACCTAGATTGTAAGTTACTGATGCAATTACAATGTGAGAGTATTTAAATGTGTCTGCAATTAGATAAGACATGTGAGTGTTACTTACATCGTGAACTACTACATTAGTCATTCCCTTGTCACAAAGTCTTGATGCAAGGGCTTGTGCAGCTCTTTCTGTATTTCCATACATTGATGCGTAAACAATCATTACGCCTTCTTCTTCTGGTTCGTATCTTGACCATTTGTCATATTTTCCAATGAACCAACCAAGATTATCTCTCCAAACTGGTCCGTGAAGTGGACAAATCATTTTAATGTCAACAGTTGATGCTTTTTTAAGAACATCTTGTACGAATGGACCATATTTTCCTACGATATTAGTTAAATATCTTCTTGCACTGTCAAGCCAATCTCTTTCAAAATTAACTTCATCAGCAAATAATTTTCCATCTAGTGTTCCGAAAGTACCAAAGGCATCAGCTGCAAATAGTACTCCGTCTGTTGTATCAAAAGATACAAGAACTTCTGGCCAGTGAACCATTGGAGCTTCTAGGAATACAAATTCGTGTTTACCAAAGGAAATTGTATCTCCTTCTGCAACTATCATTGCTTGTTCTTCATTTACATGGAATCCATATTGACGCATGAATTCAAAACCTTGTTCACTTGCAATAACCTTAACATCAGGGTATCTTAAAGTGATTTCATCAATAGCAGCTGCATGGTCTGGTTCTAAGTGGTGGATTACAAGATAATCAAGATCTTCTCCATCAAGAACTTCAGATATGTTTTCTAGATAATCTTTTACAATTGACCAGTCAACTGTATCAAATAATACATTTTTTTCGTCTTTTAATAAATATGAATTATATGTTACTCCTTCAGGAATAGGAAATATATTTTCAAATAATTCTAGTCTATGATCATTGCCACCAACATAGTAAAGATCATCTGTAACTTTTCTAACAGTATACATTATATCCTCCTTTATTTTCTATCAGCAGGGAAATCAGCTTCAATAAAGTTTTGCTTTTCTTCTTGACATTCTGGACAAGTCCAGTCATCTGGTAATTTATCGAAATCTGTACCAGGATCAATTTCGCCTTCTGGATCGCCATAGTTTGGATCATATTCATATCCACAACCTGGACAGACCATTACTTTATAGTTTGGAGCTAGTTTTCTAGGTTTAGATCTTCTAACTTTCTTCATTGGAGGCGCTGGTTCTTTTTCGCCAGTTCCAAGAGCTTCTGCAAGAAGTGGCATAATTTCAAACATATCTCCAACTATACCATAATCACAGTTCTTGAAGATTGGAGCACCTGCATTTTTGTTGATTGCAACAATTGTTGATGCGTTTTTAATACCCTTTAAGTGTTGGCTTGCTCCAGAAATACCACATGCAATGTATAGGTTGCCATTGAATTTTTGTCCAGACATACCAACATATCTTTCAAGAGGTACAAGCTTTAATGTTTCAGCAACTGGTCTTGAAGAACCAAGAGCAGCACCTGCAGCATGAGCAAGTTCTCTAGCAATATCCATGTTTTCTTCTCCGCCGATTCCCTTACCAACTGAAACAACTCTTTCAGCATCGTAAACAGGAGTGTCTATATCAATTCCAACAGAGAAATCATATCCATCTTTCTTTAAGTTTTTAACTAAAATTTCAACAGCTTCTTCTGCTGTGTCAGCTTTAATTATTTCTCTCTTTCTATCTCCAGTGATAGGACCTGCTTTTTTATCAATTGCAGCAGCTCTACCCTTCTTCTTTGGAGCCTTTCCTACAAGGTGACTTGCAACTACTACTCTTTGGATTTCAGAAGTACCTTCGTAGATAGTAGTAATTTTAGCATCTCTGAAGAATCTTTCTACATCCATTCCCTTTAGGTATCCGTTACCTCCGTGGATTTGAAGAGCTTCATTTACAACCCACATAGCAACTTCAGATGCAACAGTTTTTGCCATTGCAGCTTCCATTGAATAATTTTCATGATTTTGTTTCATTTCAGCAGCTGAATAAATCATAAGTCTTGCAGCTCTAATCTTAGTAGCCATATCAGCAAGCTTAAATGCAACAGCTTGTTGTTGAGCAATTGGTCTACCAAATTGGATTCTTTCTTTTGCATAAGAAAGAGCAGCTTCAAAAGCACCTTGTGCAATACCAAGAGCTTGTGATGCAATACCAATTCTACCACCATCAAGAGTTTGCATTGCAATTCTAAATCCTTGACCTTCTTTACCAAGTAAGTTTTCCTTTGGAACCTTAACATTGTTGAATTGAAGTTCAGCAGTAGTTGAAGATCTAATACCTAATTTGTCATAGTGATCTCCAAAAGTAAATCCGTCCCAGCCTTTTTCTACGATGAAAGCTGAAATTCCGTGAGTACCAATTCCTGGTGTAGTAACTGCGTATACTACGTAAGTATCTGCAGCAGGAGCATTAGTAATAAAGATTTTATTACCATTTAAAATATAATAGTCACCATCAAGCACTGCAGTAGTTTCTGTACCGCCGGCATCAGATCCTGCATTAGGTTCTGTTAAACCAAAAGCACCAAGTTTTTTACCTTGAGCAAGTGGTTTTAAATATTTTTCCTTTTGTTCTTTTGTACCAAAAGCTTGAATTGGATAAGAACCTAGTGATGTATGTGCTGATAAAACAACGCCGACACCTGCATCAACTCTTGATAACTCTTCAACAGCGATAGCATAAGAAATTACATCCTTACCTGCGCCGCCTTCTTCTTCAGGATAAGGTAAACCCATCCAACCGTTTTCGCCAATTTTCTTAATGATTTCTTCTGGAAATTCATTGTTTTGATCAAGTCCAAATGATAATGGCTTAATTTCTGCTTCTGCAAACTCTCTAATAGCTTTACGAAGAGCTTCATGTTCAGCAGTAGTCTTATACAAATTTGACATATTTTCCTCCTTTTTAAATTAAAGAATAGTTGAAATATTTTTCACTGAAATTGTGAAAAATAAAAGATACACCAAAGCGGTATACAATAATTAAAGTATACATCAACTCATCTAAAGTGTCAAAACATTTTCATAAAATTTGAGTTAAATTTTTTAAAAATTTTTCTCGCATTATTATATTCTTTGACTAAAGTATGTATACCCTTTTTTAGTAAATAAAACATGAAATTATATAATTTTAATAATTTATTTGTAAAATAATTTTTTTGCTATAAAATATAAAGTTAATAAGAAAAAAATTTATTTTAATGGAGGAAAAAATGAATTTAGAAAATTTATTAGAATGGAGACGAAGCTATAGGAAGTTTGACGAGACTAGGTTAATTTCAAAGAATGATATTGATGAAATTTTAAATTCCATTAAATTTGCCTCTTGTGCCAACAACAGGCAGTATCTTAGATTTATTTCTGTTGAAAATAAAGATAAGGTTTTAGAAATTTTTGATAATACTAAATGGGCTGCTTCCCTTCCTAATAATATAGGACGTCCTAAAGAAGGAGAAAGACCAGTTTACTTTATTGCAATTTTAAGTGACGAAGCTAAAAAGCTTAGATTTAATGGAATTGATGAAGGTTTAGTCATTTCTAACTTAACTCTTACTGCTGCTGAGAAAGGCATTGGCTCTTGCATTATTGGAAGTGTGACTGATAAAAAGATGCGTGAAATTTTAAATTATGATAACAATTATTCCTGTGAAGTTGTAATTGCCTTTGGCTATCCGAAAGTTAAATCTACTATAAAAAAAATTAATTTAGAAGAAGATCAATCTTATTACTTAGACGAAGATGGCAACTACATTGTGCCAAAATATAAAAAAGATGACATTGTTAGGAGAATATAATGACAGAAAAAAATTTTAATGAAATTGTAAAGAAGAAAGCAAAGTTATATTTTATTGACGCCCTTGGCGCCATGGCCTTTGGTCTTTTTGCTACACTTCTTGTAGGAACAATTTTAAATACAATTGGTAAAAGTTTTAATATTGCATTTTTGACAGATGTACTTTGGCCCTTGGCACAAAAAGCCACGGGACCAGCCATAGCAGTAGCTATTGCAACGGCAATGTCTGCACCAAGTCTTGTTGTCTATGCTGCAACTGTTGTTGGTATTGCTGGTAACGAACTTGGCGGACCAATGGGAGTTTACATTGCCACAATTTTTGCCGTTGAATTTGGTAAACTTGTCAGTAGAAAAACTAAAATTGACATTATAATTACACCTGCTGTTACAGTTTTAGTTGGTGTCTTTATAGCAAATTTTGTGGGACCTTATATTGGTGCCTTTATGAATCTTCTTGGTGCAATTATTATTAATGCTACAGATAAGGCTCCTTTTTTTATGGGAATTATTGTATCAGTTATTGTTGGAATAGTTTTAACCCTTCCAATTTCATCTGCTGCCCTCTGCATGATGCTTTCTCTTTCATCTCTTGCAGGTGGAGCTGCAACAATTGGCTGCTGTTGTCAAATGGTTGGCTTTGCAGTAATTTCTTATAGGGACAATAAAATGGAAGGACTTGTGGCGCAAGGTCTTGGAACTTCAATGTTACAAATGCCAAATATTGTTAGAAAACCAATAATAATTATTCCACCAATTATTTCTTCAGCAATTTTGGGACCAGTTTCAACTATGGTTTTTAAACTTGAAAACACACCACTAGGTTCTGGCATGGGCACAAGTGGACTTGTGGGACAAATTTCTACTTTCACAGCTATGCCTGATGTGCCTTTTATGAAACTTCTCGGTATAGTTTTACTTATGCACATAGTTTTGCCAGCTCTTGTAACCTTTGCAATTTATGAAATATTTTACCGCAAGGGACTAATCCAAGATGGCGACATGAAATTATATTTTAAATAAAATTGACGAGCTCAAGGCTCGTTTTTTTGTGCAAAAAATTTGGCTCATCATCTTGATGAACCAAGCATTTTATGAAATGTAAAGATAAAAGGCAATGAAATGAATTATTGATGCTGCTAGGACAAAGAAGTGCCAAATTACGTGATTGTACTTAAACTTTTTCGATTTATAAAAATAAGTTCCTGCAGTGTAAACAACTCCACCTAAAACTAAAAGAAGCATAAACTTCCAAGTGGCTTGAGTTACAATTGGCTTAATTAAAAATACAGAAAGCCAACCCATGGCAATATAAATAATAACAGAAATAGTTTTTAACTTGTCATAATTTTTGTATGTAGCAATCTTAAAAACTGTTCCAAAAAGTGCTATTGCCCAGATTAAAATTATAAAAAACAATCTAAACTTTCCCTTTGTAAGTAAAAGTATTATGGGTGTAAAACTGCCTGCTATAAAATAATATATGGAGACATGGTCAAAAATCCTAAGAATTTTTTTTGCTCCTTTGTGCTGAATTGCATGGTAAATTGTGCTCATTAAATACATAAATATAAAGCATCCACCGTATATAGAAAAGGCAATTGTCTTTAAAACCTCCCCATTTTTTGCACTTGGAATAATTAACATCAACAAAAAAATAATTCCAAGAATGACGCCAATACCATGGCTAATAGAATTTGCTATTTCAATTAAAATATGTTCTGATTTAGACTTTTCTGCCATATTCTCACTTCCTTTTGCTAATTATACTACTTTAAAGCGTAAGGGTAAATAATTTATTAAAAAAGATGGGTAATGTCTCACCCATCTCATTTTTAAGCTCTCACATCGTCAAAGTCACTTGATTCTAGTTTTTTGTGAACATAGGAGCAAGTTCCCTTTATTTTTTTATTTTCATTTCTTGCATCTTCTACAAGCTTTTTTACAAGCTCTCCTGCAAGACCTTGACCACCGAACTCAGGTTTTACAATAGTGTGTGTTGCATCTATTACATCACCCTTTTCTTCGTAAGTCAAAATTCCCTTATAATTATTTTCGTCTTCGCCTATATAGTAACAACTATTTCCTTTTTTAACTTCCATAATAACCTCCTTAAATTAGTCTTACTTTTGTAATACCCAATTTTTGGATTTTTACATTATTTTATTTTTTCTATTATTCTATATTTAGTATCAAAACCTTCTGATGTTCCTGTAAAGGATGAATCTTCTTTTGAAAGTTCAGACATTGTGTCCACAATTTCTTTAAATTCTGGCAGTTCTTCTGTCTTCTTATCTAATTCGTCAATTCCCTTTTGTTTAAATTCTTCTAATTTTTCTGCGAAAATTTTCATGTTATCGTCAATTAAATTTCCGCCATCTTTTAATTCAATAGCGCCAGAGTTTAAGTCTATAATTCCATTGTCTAGCTTTTTAATTCCATCTCTCATTGGAACTATGCCTTCAGTTTTTAATCTTGGAAAATCTTTAAATAATACAGACTTATCTCTGAATTCTAATAATCCATCAGTAAGTTCACTGGCACCAGAATTTAATTTTGGTGAATTTGAATCCAGTTCAGTTATTGCATCTGTAAATTTATTTACTGCTTCTTCACTTTGTTCTGTACCTTCTCTTAATTTTGATGATCCGTCCTTTAATTTTCCTGCTGCATCGTCAAGTTTTACAAGAGAATCTGATAGCTTCATAAGTTGTGAAGTATCAAGTTTTGATGCTGCTTGTGAGATAGCTTTTTCAAGTTCTGAATTAATTTGATTTGCTCCATTAGAAAGCTCCGTTGTTCCTGATTTTAATTGTTCAAGACCTGCAGGAAGTTGACTTGCTCCTGCATTTATTTGTTCTGATGCTGCGGCAAGTTGATTCATTCCGCCCTTTAATTGGTCTAGACCTTGTAATTGTCCTGCCATTCCACTTAATCCTTTTAATGCTTGAAGTTTATTACCAACTCTTTCTGTAGATGATCCTATACTTTTTGCATCTCTTCCTAAATCGCCTGCACAATCTCCTAAAATTGCAATTGCTTGATTAATTTGTGGATTATTCTCAACATTGGCTTCTTTTAGCATTTGTATTGCTTGTCCAATGTCTCTTGCTGATGCTCCAACTGATTGTGCACCTGCACCAATATTTTTTAAATCTCCTTCAACATTAACATTCCCAAGCCCAGAAAGATCAGGCACATTCATAGCTTGAACCTTTGAATTTAGCATTTGAAGATTATTATTAAATTCATTTTCACCAGCTGCAAGTTTATTTGCACCTTCAAGAGCCTTACTTGCTCCTACCTCAAGTTTTTGGGCGCCAGCAGAAAGCTGTCCTATTCCAGATTTTAATTCTGCCAACTTCTTTAAAGCTTCTTCCTTCATTTCGTCAATCTTACTTAATTTACTTGATCCTTCTCTAAGTTGTAGTGTTGCATCTTTTAATTTTCCAAGACCATTATCAAGTTCTACTGATCCATCATGAAGCTTTTTGGCACCATCTCTCATTTCGCCAGTTTTTTCATTCATCTTGCCCACTGCTGAAGTGTAGTCGCTAATTCCAGAAGTTAATTTGCTACCACCTTCAAACATTTCTTGTGCTGCACCTGGAATTGGCTCAACTTTTTCAATTACTTCATCTAGTTTATCTTCAAACTCTCCTGATTTATCGTAAAGTTCTTTAGAACCATCTTTTAGTTTAACAGTTCCATCGCCCAGTTCACTAATTCCATCATTTAATTTGCCTTGGGCATCAGATAATTTTGTAGAAGCATCAACTAATTTTTTTGAATTATCTTCAAGTTCTCTTACTCCATCACGAAGCTTGTCTATTGTTTCAAGGTCTGCCTCATTTTGAAATAATTCATTGGAAATAACAACATAGGCCTCCACAGGATCGTAATCTTTTACATCCATTTCCACAACTGCTTCACTTTTAAATTCTTCCATTTGTCTATCTTCTAAAATACTTTCAAAATTTTCTCTTAATCCTGGAGTTAAAACTGAAGTTACAATTTCATTTTTTCCATCTTTTGCAATTTTTGCATCATCTGATTCAATATTTGAAGCAACTTCTTGTGGAAAAGCCATGGCTGCAATAACTGTGTAAGGTGCATAGACCTTAGTTTTTTTGCCACCAATATTCTTTATAAGGTACTTATTGTTTTCAGTTGATATAACTAATTTAAGGTGGCCAGACTTGCCCTTTAATTCACTATTTTCCATTTTTTCACCGTCAAGATAATAATCAATTTTTACATCAATTGGAATATTTTCTTCGCTCTTGCCTTGGTAGTAAATGTCCTTTACATTTTCATCCCAATAAATATAACCATTTTTATTTTCAACTTTTTCATCAGTCTTTAAATTTTTAATATTTTTTAAATTTGACTTGTCCTTGCCCTTGATGTTTTCTTCTGAATTTAACCAAACTGAGACAGTTTTGTCTTTAATATCGTTATCTTTTTTTAATACATATACAGTTTCACTTTTATTTATGACTTCTGATGCAGCAAAAGCTGTGTTTGTCAAAATCATTGAAGATAATACAACTGTTATTACACCTTTTTGAACTTTTTTATTCATATTCTTCTCCTTAAAATAATATTAATCTAAACCCTTAGTAGTTTTCTTTATCAGTGGAAAACTTACAGAAATAATTGCTGGCAATAATAGTATGATTACGCACATACTTATAATTGCACCCCTAGCTAAAAATGTACAAATTGTCGATACAATTTCCATTTTTGAATAAATACCTACACCAATTGTGGCTGCCATAAAGGAAAGTGCAGATGTAACAATTGATTTAGAAGTTTCTTTTACAGACACTTTAAGAGAAGCATCTACATCCTTTGACTTTTTATATTCTGCCAAAAATCTATCTGTCATTAAAATTGAGTAGTCAATTGTGGAACCAAGCTGGATTACCCCAATTATTATTGACGTGATAAATGGTATTGTGTGATTTAAATAAAATGGAATACCCATATTTATTTGAATTGCAAGTTCAATTGCGGCAATTAAAACTAGGGGAATACCAATAGACTTAAATACTATTGCAATTATTAAAAATACAACTGCAATAGAAATAATATTTACAATTTGAAAGTCTCTATCTGAAATAACTGTTAAATCATCTGTTAAAACTGCTTCTCCAGTTAAATATCCCTCATCGTCATATTTATTTATAAGACTTTTCATTTCACTAACTTGTTTTTTAACTTCAGGCGATGCAGTTTGATACTTAGAATTTGCCATGATCATCTGATAACCATTTTTTGAAAAGTTATCTTGAAGTTTTTCAGGCAAAAATTCACTTGGAATAGTGTATCCAGTAACAGAACTTGCACTTAAAACAGAATTTATACCATCAAGACCCTTTAAATCGCTTATAAGACCTTCCAAATCTGAATTTGAAAGATCATCTTTAACAACAATAAAATGAGTACTGGCCATATCATAATCTTTTTTCATTTTATTTAAGGCAACAATTGAATCTAAATCCTGTGGAAGGGACCTGTCCAAATTGTAATAAAGTTTTGTATTTATTGAACCATAAATTGCTGGAATAAAAATCAATACAAAAGCTAAAAACAAAGTCTTTTTATGCTTTATAGTAAATTCAGACAATTTATTAAATTCCGGAAGCATGACTTTGTGATTGTATTTATTGACTAACTTTTCCACAACAAGTAACATTGCGGGAAGAACTGTAACTGTTGATATTAAACCTATTAAAACTCCCTTACTCATTACAAGACCAATATCTTTTCCTAGACCAAGTCTCATAAAAATTAAAACTATAAAACCAGCAAAAGTTGTAAGTGATGATGCAAATAAGGAAGAAATAGTTTCTTGAACTGCCTTATCCATAGCATCATTTTTATTGTCAAAGTTTTTCTTTTCTTCAACATATCTGTGATACAAAAATATTGAATAGTCCATAGTAACAGCAAGTTGTAAAACAGCTGCTATAGCTTTTGTTATATAGGATATCTCACCTAAAAATACATTGGATCCAAAATTATACAAAACTGCATAACCAATAGTTAGCATAAAGACAAAGGGTACAATAGTAGATTCATTTGTTAGAGATAAAATAATTAATCCCAAAGCTACGGCAAGAGCAACATAGATTGGTGTTTCTTTGTCGATTAAATCCTTCGTATCCTTTACAAGAGATGAAATTCCACTTAAATATTTTTGATTTGATTCTATTTTTCTAATTTCATCTATAGCATTCATTGTCTTTAAAGAAGATGATGAATCGCTAAACTTTACAATCATTAAAGTAGAGTCTTCTGCATAGAAAACATCTTTTATCTCATCAGGCAAAAATTCACTAGGAATCATATCTCCAACAGTTGATGATTTAGAAATCACATCTTCTACTCCATCAATTTCTAGAATTTTCTCTCTCAAAACTTCTGCTTCATGGTCAGTTCCCTCAAGGATTAACATTCCTGTTGCAGCATTTTTAAAATCTTTATCCAAAATCTCTTGACCCTGGGTTGACTTTAAATCTTTAGGCAAATAAGACAAAATATCATAATTAACTTTAGTAAGTTTATAGCCTAGTAATGAAGGAATTAGAAGTAGGGTCATGACAAAAAGCACAAATTTTGGCTTGTGAGAAATAAATTTTGTAAATTTTTTCATCCAACCACTACCTAAATATCCTATCTACAATTTTATAAAGAACTGGTTTCATATCTTCTACACTTAGAATTGAATCTTCCATTAATGCCGATTCGCAAGTAGAAAGCACAATATTTATTGAAAGAGATAAAATAAATAATTTTTCTTGATCAGATAAAATTGCTGGGAATAAATCTTCAAATTTATTTAAAATAAAATTAAGAGAATTTTCCGCCTCTTTAAATCTATTGTCATTTTCAACTTTTGCATAAAGAGCCCAATTTAAATTATTTGAAATAATTTTTAACTCTAATGGATTTTTTATTAAGTGATCAATTATATAATCAAAAAAGGAAATAAACCTCTTTTTAGAATCCTCACCTTTACACTTAGCTTCGGCACTAACAATTAATTCTGTCATAATATCTAAAACAATTTTTTCTTCAAGATCTTTTTTGTCTCTGAAGTAGAGATAAAAAGTTCCAAGTCCTAAATCCGTTCTATTCATTATGTCCCTAATTGAAGTTGCCTCTATTCCCTTTTCTTCAAAAGAAGAAAGAGCAGCAATAGTAATTTTCTTTTCTTTTTCTTTTTTTCTTTCTTCAGACTTTATCATATATACTCCTTACTTTTGAACATTGTTCATCTTCGTAAAATATGATAACTCTTTTGTGAACAAAGTTCAACTATTTTTTATTTTAATTTAAAAAAAGACTTTGCATTACACAAAGCCTAAAATTATAAATTTTATTTAATTTAAAAAATAATCAAAAGCAAAAATAAGAATTTAGCTTATTTTTCTCCACAAATAATTTCTTTATAAGATTTTTTATCAGTGTCTCCTTCTGTGGAAATACAAAACACAACAGAATCTTTATCTAGACCAATTTTTTCTCTATAATTTCTCAAGCTATCATCAGTCATAAGGCTATAAACTATACCACTTGTTACGGCACCAGATTCTCCAGAAATAATTTTTTTATCATCAGAAATATTATTAGCCAAAACTCTCATTCCAATTTTAGTAAAAATATCATCAACTGACAAAAAATAATCGGCATAAGATTCTAAAATTGGCCATCCAATTGTTACAGGTTCACCACAATTTAGTCCAGCCATTATTGAATCTAAATCACCCTTAACAAAATGAAGTTTTCCGTCATTTGCATAAGCAGTTCTATAGAGACAATTTGCCTTATTTGGTTCAACAATTATTATTTTTGGAGGATTGTCCTTCATTACATTTCTAAAAAAAGCAGTAACAGATGCTGCCATAGAACCAACTCCTGCTTGTAAGAAAATATGACTTGGAAAAATTCCTTTTTCCCTAAAATCATTATAAGCTTCATAAGCCATTGTCATATAGCCCTTCATAATATTTTTTGGAACATCAGTATAGCCTTCCCAAGAAGTATCTTGAATTAAGACTCCCTTATTTTCTTCAGCAAATTTTGCAGCTAGCCTCACACAGTCATCATAATTTACTTCCATAATATTTGCATCAGAATTTTCTCTTCTAATATTTTCTAGTCTCTCAAGAGAACTACCCTTTGGCATAAAAACTTTTGATTTTTGACCAAGTTTATTAGCTGTCCATGCAACAGCACGTCCATGATTTCCATCAGTTGCAGTAGCAAAAGTTATTTTGCCAAGTTTCTCCTTTGTCTCACTTGAAGTTATCTCATCAAAGCTTAGATTATTTTCATCTAAGCAAATTTTATCTTTTATATAATTTGCAATGGCATAACTTGCGCCAAGAACCTTGAAGGCATTTAATCCAAATCTATAAGACTCATCTTTGACAAAAAAACTTTTAAGTCCAATTTCTTTAGCCAAATTTTTCAGATCTACTAGGGGAGTTTTTTCATAAATATAGAAAGATTTGTGAAAATTATTTACAGTTTTTGCTGATTCATAATCAAAATCAGAAATATCTGCCTTAGACTTTTTATTTTTAACATATGTTAAATTAAATTTTTCCATAAAACACCTCTATAAAATATTTTAAATCTACTAATAGTTTAACATTTTAAATTACAAAATGATATAAGACTCTTATTTAGTAAGTTTTAAGTCTTATTTTTACAAAAAATAAATTATATAATATAATCTAATATAGATTATAAAAATTGGAGGAAAAATGAAAGTAAAAGCACTAATAATTCTTACTTCCTGTTTACTATTACTCACAGCTTGTAATAAGATTAATTTAAAAAATAATTCTAGACCACAAGAAAAAGAAGAAATTCAAATGTCTAACATGAACAGTGAAAAAACTTTATCTTATGTTAAAGATTCATTAAAGGGGATAATTAAAAATGAAAACGCAGAGAAATTTATAGAACTAGTAAGAGATTATAACGATTCTATATCTACAAATTTACTTTCTGCTGATTTCTCAAATAATCTTTATCCTGATTACGATATAGGAAAAATTATAAAAGAAAGAGACAAAATAAATCACAAATATCTCAATACAAATTGTAGAATTAACACTTTTCTTCTTTTAAAAGATAGTATAAGTTTAAAGAAAAATGTAGATATTGATGATTCAATGCTTTTTATGGACATAGATATAATTGAAAAAACAAAACTATTTAATAAAGATGAAACTAATAAATTTAGGCAGCTTTTTAAAAGAGTTAAAACTATTAAAAGCAAAAATCCAAAGAAGCAAGCTAAAATAATGTCTGACTTCTTATCAAATTTTAATTTCCCAAAAAATGTAAAAATGATTTCTGTTGTAATTCATGATAATTTAGATGGAGATTATCTTTTTATTGGTCATGTTGGAGTTCTTCTTTCCATTGAAAAAGGCTATTTGTTTTTAGAAAAAATTTCCTTTGAAGAGCCTTATCAAGCTATAAAGTTTCCAGATAAAAATTCATGTTTTAAATACTTAAAAAATAAATTTAAGGATTATACGGACCAAGAAATTTGTCCACCTTTTATTATGGATAAATTTATAAACTTTTAATAATTTTATATAGTATAATGTATTTAGGAGGTGTTGTTTAATGGATGGTAAAAATAGTATTGGAAGTAAGGTTATAGCAGCACTTATTATGATTACGGTTTGCTTTGTAGCACAATTTTTTATTCAGGGTGATGAATTAATAGTACTTATGATAATATTAGCTACGGTAATTTTAAAAGAATAAAAACTATTAATCTACATCTATATATTTTTATGTATCAATTGAGAATTCTAGATATATTGAGATAAATATTTATTTTAATCCTAATATAATTTTTTTGGAGAAAACATAAACATAAAGATAGTTAAAACAATAAAAATCAAAAATGCATCCATTCCTTCATTGATTAATGCTTTCACAGGTAATGATGAGAATAACATACAACTTGCAATAGTGATTACGCCAAATAATTTTTTCATACTAACCTCCTAAAATATATTATAAATAGTAATAGCTTACAATTAGAGAATAGCAATTAAAAAATCTAATTACAAGTCTATTAATCTTTGGAAAAATTTTTTATATACTAAAAGATAATGCAATAAATAGTGAATATATTTTCACTAAAATTTTTTTCTAAATGAGGTTGAGTAAAAATAATTTATTATTAAGTTTAATTTAACAAATATTATTTTCACTATATATTCAATTTACCTATATTACTTTAATAGAAAGAATCTAGAAATCCCTGATTTATTATAGGGATTTGATTAAAAAATTTTATATTAATTTAGTAACTCAAAATTTGTACAAAAAAATTGCCCCACTATAAATGGAGCAATTTTTTTGCTTAAAATTTATTATTTTATTCTGCTACTTTCTTTCCCTTTGCTATCCTGTCTTCTCTTAACTTTAGCCTATTAGCTTCAAGTTCTCTCTTTCTTTCAAAAGCGTGAAGAATAAGTGCAAGAGTTACTACACCATAAGAGATAAATGTTCTGAAATATTCACCCATCATAGCATCTCCTGTTAAAACTCTTCCTGCTTGTGGAAGAACTATAAACATCAAGTGGAATAATGCAGTACCTAAAATTACATTTGGAATAGATGCCTTAGATACAGATGCACCACCTACAAGTATTGATGCTGCAGCATAAAGTGCCGCTTGGTCTTGACCTGCATAAGTTGCAAGTGTACCAATATTTTGAAGATAAATAATTTGTCCATAGCAAGCAAGAACTGTTGACATTACTATTGATGCAATTCTAATTTTATCAGAATTCATTCCTGCATTTGATGATACAAATTGATCTTGTCCTACTGCCTTCATATCGTGACCAAGTTTAGTATTTCTAAACCATACGATAAATAGACAAAGTAATGCAATAATACAAATTGTAACTACTGGCACATCAAATAAAATTTGATGTTTTGCAGTTATAGGAATATTGATTCTGAACTTTAAAATATTATCAAAACCTTGAGCTGAAGCAAGAGTTATGGAGTTTTTAATACCATAACCAGCAGAAAGGACCATTGCTTTAGTCCTCATAGGAATTAAAGTTCCGCAGAAATATAATAGGAAAAGCATGTACCAACCTAAGATAAAGAAGGCAAGCATCATTGATGTAATCATTTCTCTTCCTCTGGCTCTATTTAAAACTCTTCCTGAAAATTGTCCAAGTAAAACTGCAATTGGAGTACCAATAAGAGCAGCTATTAATAGTCCAGTAGCTCCAGTAAAGCCCCAATCTTGTGCAAAAATTATTCCAATTTGTCCCGCCATTGCTCCTAATGGAATACCAAAGTTAATTCCCATACCAGCAATGATAGGTATGATTAGCGAAAGTACAAGGAATGTATTTCTTACCATTCTCTTGGAAAGTTCATTTGTTATATAAGATAGTGGTGGTTTTGCAATAATTAGTCCTGCCACAACTATAATTATAAACAAAATAGGAACCATAAATCTGTATAAAAATTCTTTTAAATTAAATTTCTTATTCATCTTTACTCCTCCTTGTTAGTGCGTAAATTATCATTCCATTTGTGATTATCATTCTTAGTATTTCTGAAATATCTATATTTAATGCACCATTTATTACAGTAGGAGTAAGTGTAATTACACCTTGGAATAAAAATGTACCAATTATAACATTTGGAATTGATGCCTTATTAATACTTGCACCACCAATTAATAGTGCAGCTACTGTTTGGAATGTAAAAGAAAGTGGCGCTTGGTAAAGTTGTATAAAACCATAGGATTGTTGATAAATAACAATTCCAATAGCAGCAATTACTGTTGAAAGAATTACAGATACAAGTCTTACCCTGTTAATATGAATACCAGCAGCCTTTGCATATTCTGAGTTAGATCCAACAGCTGTCATTGCAGTACCAGTCTTAGTCTTGAAAAATGCCCATACAATAAATGCCATAAGTGCAAATAATAAAAACATACCCATAGGAATTTTAACACCAAGTATATTAATACTTAAAAAGTTATTTAATACACCTACAGTTACCTTCGTGCCATCTTCCAAAATTTTTGACTTCATCCAATAATCTGCAACAGGAATTTGTTGTGATAGTCCCTTTCCTCCATAACTTAAAACGGAAACTGGATTCTTGTAAGGAAGAATTAAATAGGCAATACACATAAAAGCTGTGAAAGAATAACCAACATAAGTTGCAATAAGCATTTCATCGCCCTTAATTCTATTTAAAAGTAATCCGTAGAAAAATCCAAATACAACTGCTATAAGAGATGCAAATAGCATTGCTATGAAAATTCCCTTAAAACCTGTAAAACCAAATTCAATTGAAGTTACCCCACCAAGAATACCTGCTACAACTCCAATTGGGATACCAAAGTTAAGTCCGCAACCAGATTGTACCATTGGCACAAGGGATAAAACTAAAACTGAAAACATACCAAATCTTGAAAGAACATTGTCAATAGAATCCACTAAGGAAACGCCAGCCATTGGAGCTGCAATAAAAAGAATTAATAAGAAAACTCCAATGATAAGTCGTGGAATTCCGATTCTGTTAATTAAACTTTTCTTTTTAGTCATTTACTGCCTCCACTTCTCCACTCATTAGAAGTCCAAATTCTGTTGCTTCAGCATCTGCCGGTAAAATACCTGCGATTTTTCCTTCGCAAATAACAGCAATTCTATTACATATACTTCTAAGTTCTTCAAGCTCTGATGAAACCATAACAATAGTTGTATTGTCCTTTTCATTGCTTTCTTTCAAGGCATCAAGAACTAGTTCCTTTGCACCTATATCAATTCCTCTAGTAGGTTCAGATACAAATAGAAGTTCTGGTTCCATGGCAAAAGCTTTGGCAAGACAAATCTTTTGTTGGTTACCACCAGATAAATTTCCTGCCTTTTGTTCTGGTCCAGTTGTCTTTATGTGAAGAGATTCAATGTATTCATTAGATAGCTCTTTCATCTTAGCCTCATCTCTAAACTTAAATCCAAGAACTCTTTTTATAAATTTTTCTTGAACTTGCATTGCATTAAAAGCTATATTCCAGAAAATTGGCTCTTCCAATAAAAGACCTACACCTCTTCTATCTTCAGAAACAAAGGCAATTTTATTTTTCAAAATATCTAAAGTATTGCCAAGTTTTAATTCCTTGCCATTATAAATTAGCTTGCCACCTACAGGATAAGTGCCCAAAATTCCATTTGGAATACCAAGCTTTCCTTGACCAGCAAGTCCAGCAATACCTAAAATTTCTCCTCTAATAACAGAAAGACTTACATCGTAGACAGCTTCACCAGGCATGTCAACCCAGAGATTTTCGATTTCAAGAATGTGGTCATCTTCATCTAAATTCTTATCCACCTTCTCTACAGCTATCTTCTTTGATTCATCATCTCTACCAACCATCCATTTAGCAATTTGTTCGATTGATAGATTTTCATTCTTTCTGTCTTCAATTATTTCACCATCTCTAAGGACAACTACTTGATCACATACATTTATGATTTCACGAAGTCTATGAGTGATGAAAATTATAGATATACCAAGATCTGCAAGAGTTCTAAGAGAACTTATAAGGTTATTAGCCTCAGTCTCAGTAAGTACAGCAGTTGGTTCATCCATAATTATTAACTTAACATCTTTTCTTGTCATTTCCCTTGCAATTTCAATAAATTGCTTATGACCTACAGGCATTTCGGAAACAAGTGCACTAGTATCAATGCTAACTTCCAAAGTGTCAAGAGAATTGCCTGCAATTCTAATATTTTCCTTAGAATCAATACTCTCTAGTTTTTTACCAAAAATTTTAGATATTACAGAGGAATTCGTCTTCTCCATATCGAGAGTAATATTTTCTGCAACTGTAAATCCAGGGATTAAACTAAATTCTTGATGTACCATACCTATGCCTGCATTTAAGGCGTCAATTGGGTTTTTAAAGTCAATTAATTTTCCATCAAAATAAATTTCACCGTTATAACCGCCAGTGTCTTTAATAACTTCCATACCGAAAATTATATTCATTAAAGTTGACTTACCGGCTCCATTTTCACCAACAAGTCCTAAAATTTCTCCCTTTTGAAGAGTGAAATTAACATCCTTTAAGACGGCATTATCGCCAAAACTCTTGCTGACATTCTTGACTTCAAGTAAACTGTTTGTCAACAAAATCCCTCCATCTTTTTAAAATAATAAAATTAAAATCAACGGTAACCCGTTGACTTTAATTTTTTTTATAAAATAATTATTTAGCTTGTCCTTCAGCTTGTTCTTGAGCAGCTTCAATTGCATCTAAATCAACATTAAGATTCAAATACTTTTCAGGTACTTTAACTTTATCCATGCCTAGGTAACCTCTACCATATACATAAGTGTCTTGAGAAAGTAAGAAGTGATTTTCTTTAGTTTCTCCAGAAGCTCTATCTATATAGTTTTCAACCATCCATTTAGCACCTTCAGTGTATTTTTCAATAGAAGATACAATTTGTTCTTGGTTAAGAAGTTCGCCTTGTCCCTTTAAAGTGTCCATTACATGATCAAGAGCACCAAGAGTTAGTGAATAACCTAGTGAATAAGCCCAAGTACCCATTCTCTTGTCGCCGCCTTTTTCAATAACAGCTTTTTCAACAGCAGAATTAATTGCTTGCCAATCTCCTGCCATATCTTTAATATCAACTGAGAATGCCTTTGGATAACCCATTATTGGAGATGGTAAATCTTGTTCTACAAAGATAGCTCCACCAGCTGCAACACCTCTAAGAAGTGGTTCAGTATGTGCATCATTTGTACAGAAGAAAGCAGTATCCTTACCATACTTATCAATCCAAGGTTGGATGTTTTCAGCAACATATTGTTGTGCTCCTGGAATACCAATATCAGTTGTTGGATCAGGTGCATTTAATGAAATAAATTCAAGTCCTAGGTCTTTACAAGCTTCTTCCATGATTGCACGTCTAAGAGCTAAAAGTTCAATGGACATATGTCTTGGGAATGTGATGTGAGCAAATTTTTTAGCTCCCATTTCTTTAGCAGCAGCTATAATTCTGTAACCTCTGGAAACATTATCTGCATCCATTACTAGGTCAGCTGCTTTTTCAACCATTACTGTATCTTCTTGTGCAACTAAGTTTACAAGAATGATATCAGGTCTTTTTTCTCTAATTTGATTAAAGGCTGCAACAGTTCCTGGAACTGATTGATTTACAATTACAGCTTTCATTAGAGGGTCATCTGCCATAGCTACAATCTTTGAAATTGTAGTTTCTTGTTCAGCTTCAAATCTGTCTGGATAAGTATCGTGTTTAATAACTCCACCTTGATCAGCAGAACCATAAAGTTCAATTGCTTTTTGTGCAGCACGGAACTCATCTTCACTTTGTGATACTGTACCAGTTATAATTCCAATGTGGAATTCTTCGCCATCTTTTAATGTTTCGAATTGTGCTTTTACGCCATCGTCTTTAACATCGGCTGTGGCAGTTGTATCTTTGCTATCTGCTTTTTTGGCACCATTGTCTACTTTTTGACAACCAGTGAAAGCCATAACTGCTAACAACAGTATCATAATACCCATAAACCTTTTAAATTTTACTTTCATTTTTTACACCTCTTCTAATTTATTTAATATTGGTTTATAAATTAAAGAGATTTTATCACATTAAACAGTAAAGGTCAATAAAATTCTCAATATATGAGCATATATATGAATTTTTAAATACAAAATTTTTACCTAATATTTACACAAAGTAAAATTTAATTTTGATATATTTTTGACAATTAATTTTCTTGTAATATGCAAATTATATAAGATTTTTTTCAACAATTTAAAAGGAGCTTTTTTTAAATAAAAAGTATTAATAATATAAATAATATTACTAAAAGAATAATACTTTTTTTATTTTCTACTTTACATAAGTAAATTATTGTAAAATAAAAAAGGCTTAACAAATATTGCTAAGACCTTGAAATAACATAAAATAATAAGATTTTTAAAATATAAATTAAAATAGTAGATAAAAATTCTCATTAACAATGAATAAAATCCACGACATATATTTAGGGATACTATACTAAACTTACTATCATTAATTATTTTTACTTATGATAACTAAAAATAATTTAAAGTGAATTTTAAAACGATTTCACAATCCCATACTAAAGAATAAAAACTTAAATATAGCAAAATTCTTTTCTTATGTAAAATTTTAAAAAAATTACTATTCATAGCAAATTATTTTTAAAAACTATTTTTCTCTATCTTCAAAAAATAAAATTATAAAAGAAATTGTAAGAAAAGCTGCTGCAATTAGTATTGACTTTATGCCAAAATAATCTGAAGTAATGTAACCCAGAGCTGCACCCATGCCAAAAATAAAAATTACAGTATAATATTTTTTTGCATTTTCTAGATACTTTCTATCCTTAGTTATGTGATACTTTGAAAGGTTTTCTGTTGCACTTCTTAGATTTCCTATGCACATTGTAGTTGCAAAGTTAAGACCATAAATTTTTTTAAAGGAATAAACTTGCATGGCACAAGAAAAAGATAAGAGCGCATTGGCAAGATTGTTTAAGTTTTCAGGAATTATTGAAACTACAATCATTATAATTACCTCAAAGGCAACTATATATTGACGCCAATGTAGGATTTTTTTCTCAATGGCATCTTCAAAACGCACAGCCACATATACACCAAAGGCAAAGGATAGGACTGGTATTAAATATGATAGAGATGCCTTAAAATTTAAATCAACAATATTTTTAAAGAGCAGTACAATATTTCCCGTCTGTGCATTTGCAAAGACTTTTCCCCTCATTAGATATGAATAGGCATCTTGAAATCCACCTGCAATTGTTATAAATACTAAAACTAAAAAGGTTTCGTGTAAATTTTCATAGGTTTTTATCTTCAAATTAATCACCACTTATAGTTTAATACAAATAAAATTTTCTGCAATATAAAAGATGCTATGAATTTTTATCACAGCATCTTAATTAATTTAATTTTATTTAGTGCCAATGTCTTTTCTAAAATAAGCTCCATCAAATTTTATTTTTTCTACATTTGCATAAGCTTTTTCTCGAGCTTCCTCTAAGTTTTTACCTAGAGCTGTAACTGATAGGACTCTTCCACCATTTGTATAGAGTGCATCAGTTATTTTACTTCCATTGTGGAAAACTATTATGTCCTTATCCACATTTTCTATTCCAGAAATTTTCTTTCCCTTTTCATAGGATCCTGGATAGCCGCCTGAACACATAATAACTGTAAGACAAGTTTCATCTTTCCACTTAATGTCTTCTTTTTTTAATTTTCCATCAATAGTCTTATTTAATAAATCAAATAAATCACAGTCAAGTCTTGGCATTAAAACTTCTGTCTCTGGATCGCCAAAGCGAACATTAAATTCCAATACCTTTGGCTTATCTTCTTCAATCATAAAGCCAATAAATAAAATTCCCGAATAAGATAATTTTTCCCCATCAAGCCCATATTCAATTTGTCTATAAATTTTTTCAAGATTTTTTTCCAGTTCAGGGCTTGCTGCTACTGGTGAATAAGTTCCTACACCACCAGTATTTGGACCCTTATCGCCATCAAAAATTTGCTTGTGGTCCTTTGCCCTTTCTAGTGGAAATAATTTATTATTTGATACAAGACAAAGTACAGAAGCTTCTTCGCCTGTCAAAAATTCTTCTATGACAACAGTACTACCTTCGTCTCCAAAAATTTTATCCTTAAATATTTTATGAAGAGCGTCCTTTGCTTCCTCTATATTTTGACAAATGATTACGCCCTTTCCTAAGCAAAGTCCATCAGCTTTTACTACAAGTGGATAGGAAAATTCAACTAATCCTTCTATAGCGTCGTCATAATTTTCAAAACTTCTATATTTTGCAGTTGGAATAGAATATTTTTCCAAAAACTTTTTTGTAAATTCCTTTGATTTTTCAAATCTTGCACAAGCTTTGTTAGGACCAAAAACTTTTAAGCCCTTTTCATTAAAGGCATCTACTATTCCCATGCAAAGTGGATCTTCTGGACCAACTACTGTTAAATCAATTTTTTCTTCACTGGCAAATTTTAAAAGTCCATCAATATCCTTGGGATCAAGGTCAAGATTTTCACAAAAATCTTCTGTGCCACCGTTTCCTCTTGCCATGAATATTTTATCAACGCTTTTACTTTCACTAAGTTTCCATGCAAGGGCGTGTTCTCTTCCGCCATTTCCAATTACAAGTACCTTCATTTGTCCTCCTAGTGTCTGAAATGTCTTATATTAGTAAAGACAAGACAGATATCATGCTCATTTGCATAGTCTATAACTTCTTGATCTTTAACAGAACCGCCTGGCTGAACTATTACATCAATGCCAGCCTTATCGAGAAGTTCAATTGTGTCTCTAAAGAAAAATCCATCAGATGCAAGAACAGCTCCCTTAGCTTTTTCTCCAGCTCTATCAATTGCTTCTTCAACAGCCCAAGATCTTTTTGTTTCACCTTGACCAAGAGCAAGTGTGCCGCCATCTTTAGCAATTACAACTGAATTTGAGAAAGTTGTCTTGCAGCAAGTAAAGGCAAATTTTAATTCTTCTAATTCTTTTTCATTAGGTTTTCTATTTGAAACAAAGGAAAGTTTATCATCATCCCAAACTAAATCATCTGAATCTTGGATGATGATGCCATTTAAAACTTGTTTAAATCTCTTTCCAGCTTCATAAAGTCTTTGGAATTCAGAAATTTCAACAAGTCTTATATTTTTCTTTTGACTTAAAATATCAAAGGCTTCCTTAGAAAAACTTGGTGCAACAACAATTTCAAGGAAAATTTTTGAAAGGTGTTCTGCAGTTTTTTTGTCAACTTCCCTATTAAGGGCAATAATTCCACCAAAAATTGATTCATCATCACATTCATAGGCTTTGATGAAAGCTTCTTCAAGATTTTCCCCTGTTCCAATTCCACAAGGGTCAGTATGTTTAATAGCAACTGCAGCTGCTTTTTCAAAATTTACAACTGCATTAAGGGCAGAGTACATATCATTTAAGTTGTTATAGGAAATTTGTTTTCCATGAAGAACCTTGTATTCAATTTTGTCTGGAGAATAAGAGTCCTCGTAAAAAGCTGCCTTTTGATGTGGGTTTTCACCATATCTCAATTCTTCTGAAAGTTTGTAGCTCTTGTTAATATATTTAGGAAATTCTTCAGGAAGTCTCTTTAAGAAATAATTTGAAATAACAGCATCATAATGAGCAGTATAGTTAAAGGCCTTTTTTGCTAAATATTCTTTAAATTCTAAATTATCTTCTTCTAAATTATTAAGTACATCTTTATAATCACTTGGATCAGTTACAATAAAAACATCTCTGTAATTTTTAGCAGCAGCCCTAATCATAGAAGGACCACCAATATCAATGTTTTCAATCATTGTTTCGTGATCTGCTTTATCAAGTAATTTTTCTTCAAAGGGATAAAGATTATTTACAACCATATCAATTGCATCTATTCCCTCATCCTTTAAAGTTTCCATGTGTTCTTTTATGTCGCGTCTGGCTAAAATGCCACCGTGAATTTTTGGATTTAGGGTTTTAACTCTTCCATCTAAAATTTCTGGAAAACCTGTTACAGAATCCACAGAAATTACATCAATTCCTGCATCTTTTAATTTTTTAAAAGTTCCGCCAGTAGAAATGATTTCCCAATTTCTATTTGCAAGTTCCTTTGCAAAATCTACAATTCCTTCTTTGTCAAAAACTGAAATAAGTGCTCTCATACTAACCTCCGATCACAACTTTTCCATTAAGGACTTTTAATTTATCTTCACAAAAATATTTTACAGAAAGAGGCAAAATTTCATGCTCAATCTTTAAAACTTTTTTTTGAAGTTCTTCAGGAGTTTCATCTCCCACTTCAGTAATTTTTTGCATGATAATAGGACCCTCATCTGCACCCTCATTTACAAAATGAGTAGTGGCACCAGTGTATTTTACACCTTTTTTGATGACGGCCTCATGTACTTTTAATCCATAATAACCCCTGCCACAAAAGGCAGGGATTAAAGATGGATGTATATTTATTATTTTGTTTTCAAAAATTTTGGTAATTTTTTCTGGCAAGATTTTTAAATATCCTGCTAGAACAATTAAATCTATTTTATTTTCAGATAAAGTGCCTATAAGTTTTTCGTCGTCTTTTATTACTACAGCCTTTATGCCTGCATTTTTTGCACGAGTAAGCCCATAAGCATCTTCTCTATTAGAAATGACAATTTTAATATTTCCATTGATATAATTATTTTTTGTATTGTCAATGATGGCTTGAAGATTTGTGCCACCACCTGAAATTAAAACTGCAATATTTTTAGAAGCTAAGTTCAATTTTATCTTCTCCAGTTACAACTTTTCCAAGCTCATAAAGCTTCAAGTCGCTATTTTTAAAGAAATTAGTAACTTTATCTCTATCTTCTTCTTTAACTACAAAAGTAAGTCCAACTCCCATATTAAAAGTAGAATACATATCTTTATCTTTAAGATCTGCCCACTTCTTTAGAAGTTTAAAAATTTCTGGAGTTTCTACAACAGATGCGTCAACTTTTGCACAAAGCCCATCTGGAATCATTCTTGGAATGTTTTCGTAAAAACCACCACCAGTAATATGGCTCATGCCCTTGATGTCAACAAGCTTTAGTAGTTCAAGAATTTCTTTTACATAAATTCTTGTTGGTTTTAAAAGTTCTTCTCCTAGACTACAGCCTAGTTCATCAAATTTTTCACTTAAATCAAATTTGCAGTGATCAAAGACAATTTTTCTAACTAGAGAATAACCATTAGAGTGAATCCCATTAGAAGAAAGTCCAAAAATTAGGTCTCCTTCTTTAATGTCTGAACCGTCAATAATTTTATCCTTATCAACAATACCAACAGCAAAACCAGCAAGATCATATTGATCTTCTTGATAAACTCCTGGCATTTCAGCAGTTTCTCCACCAATAAGTGATGCAGAAGACTGAATACATCCTTCAGCAACTCCCTTAACAATTTCTTCCATTTTTTCTGGTACTAATTTGCCAGTAGCAATGTAGTCCAAGAAGAAAAGAGGTTTTGCCCCTTGACACAAAATGTCATTTACACACATTGCAACGCAGTCGATACCAATAGTATCGTGTTTGTTTAACTTGTGAGCCAAAATAACTTTTGTACCAACTCCGTCAGTTCCACTAACAAGAACTGGATTTTTAATTTCACTTAAATCTAAATTAAATAGACCTGAAAAACCGCCAAGGGATGATAATACATCCTTTGACTGAGTTTTTGCAACAATACTTTTAATTAATTCAACTTCTTTTTGACCGGCATCAACATCTACGCCTGCGTCTTTATAATTAATTGCCATCTCCGCTCCTTTTATCCTTCGTAAACATAATCGGTGTTTGCAATTTTTTCTGACATGTCAGATCTAAATTTCTTTAACTTTTCCTTTAAATTATCATCAGAAACAGCTAAAATTTCTGCTGCTAAAATTGCAGCATTTTCTCCACCATTTATGGCAACAGTAGCAACTGGTACTCCGCTTGGCATTTGAACAGTGGAAAGAAGGGCATCAAGTCCGTCAAGAGTTGAACTCTTAACAGGAACTCCAATGACTGGTCTAGTTGTAAGAGCTGCAATTACACCACCAAGGTGAGCAGCTTTTCCTGCAATTGAAATGAAAACTTGGCTTTCATCTTCTGCATTTTTTACATAATCTTGCAATTGATTTAAGGCTCTGTGAGCAGAAATTACTTTGGCGTCATACTCAATTCCAAATTCCATTAATTTTGCAACAATTTTATCTGCAATTTCTCTGTCAGAAATTGAACCCATTATAATTGATACTCTCATTTTTTCTCCTTAAATATTTAAATATTTTGAAACATCAAGTGGTTTTACATATTCGCCATCTTTATAAGCTCTCATGTTTCCACCACTTACTTCGTCAATTAATACGATTTCGTCAGAACCTTCAAGTTTACCATATTCAAATTTGATATCGTAAAGGTCAAGTCCACTTTCAGCTAAAATATCTTTAACAACATTAGCAATTTTTTTATTCATTTCAACAATCTTATCATATTCTTCAGTTTTTAGAATACCTAGAACAGCAAGACCTTCTCTTGTAATTAGAGGATCGTCTCTTCCATCATCTTTTAAAGTTATTTCAGTATATTCAGGAAGTTCTTGACCTTCTTCAACATAAAGACCATATCTTCTGTAGAAAGAACCTACTGCTTTAAATCTTGTAATAACTTCAAGACCCTTGCCAAAAACCTTTGCTCTTTTTACTTCCATTAAATTATTATCAACATCTGCAGAAATGTAGTGAGTATTAATTCCAGCTTCGTTAATTTTTTCGAAGAAGTATTTAGTAACTTTTAAGCACTCTTTTCCTGCACCTTCAACACTACCAGCTACTTGGTTTCCACCAGTATCAAAAACTCCGTCAGTTCCTGTCATATCATCCTTAAATTTAAGGTAACATCTTCCATCTTCTTCTAAAACATTCTTAGTTTTTCCTTGGTAAATAGTCTTCATAATTTCCTCCAGTAAAATAAAATAAAGCCCAAAGAGGCAGATTTTTGTAAAACCTACCCCTCTGGGCTTTTTTCCCTAAGGTGTGATACTTAAAAAAAGTACCCGTACCGCTCGGTCCTTGGCAAAGCCCGGATCCCTAGGCACACTTTCACTCAAAATATGAGCTCTCATACAAATAGATATTAACAATTTTATTTTTAATTGTCAATAGTTTTTCAAAACTAATTAAACCACTCATACAAAAGGATGCAACAAATAGGATTGCCTTAATTGTAGTGAAAAACTGTATTTTTAATATTAAATTTTAGTAAATATAAAGTAAAAAAACTTTTTTAACCTTTAAATTTTTTGTTAAATATTTTTTATATTTACTGATCTTTCCCTAGGATCCCACTCAATATTTTGCTCTATTCCATCTTCTTTATTTCCATTTGTAAGACCAAAGGCCTTGGAAATATTTGTAATAGGAAGAAGTATTCTATTATTTTCGATTTTTACCTTTGAATATAATTTTTCACTAACTCCATTTATTTCTATTTCAGAAGAATCAATTTGTACTTTTACAAGTCTACCTTCCTTAGTAAAGCTTGCAAGTCTCTTATCTTCATCCCACGTGACATCAAGGCCCAAGATTTCTGCAATAAGTCTCATAGGTAAAAGCGTCCTATTATCTTCAATCATTGGAGCTACATCAACTTTTACTTTTTTACTTTCGCCCATATTTAGAACTTCATAATAGCTTTTTCCTATATAAAATTTATAAGTCTTTTCTTCTCCTTCTTGCTCCTTTTTATCTTCCATTCCTTTTTCCCTGTCATTTTTTTCATCCTTGCCAGAATAATTTACAAATACAGGATAAGTCTTTTCTATATTATCTCTATGTGTTAGAGAGTCGTAATTATTTTCATCTACTTCAACTATTTCAGCATTATCTTCTATATCTATCCAAGGAATTTCACTATTCTTTTCATCTTCAGAATAATTAAATTCAATTACTTGAACTGTTCCTGAAACTTCATTTGCTACTAATACTATGGGCTTTCCTGTTGGAGAGTCCTTGGCCTCTATTGCACACAAACCTTCTGGCCCAATATTCCCTCTTTTTTCAAGTCCAATTTCTTCTTTATCATTTACAGACTTAATAAAAATTCTGTTGTTAAAATAATCTTTATAAACTGGATTACTTGGATCAGTAATATCATAAATCATAATTCCTGAAATTCTTTCAAGACCTATTATTGCATAAGTCTTATCCTTTATATTTAATACAGCTATATTTTCAGCTTCAGGTCCTTTTTTATTTGATCTTGCATCTAATTCATCTGGACCCTTGTCCTCGTCGTTACTTGTATTAAAAAAGTCAGGGAAAATTCTTGCTGTTATTTTTTCAAAATCTGAGCCAGAATTATAAACTCTTGTCAAGTCACTTGCATCATAAATAGAAAAGGACCTTCCACCTAATAAGTGGATCCTATTTTTATCTAGTCCATCAGTTTTTTCAGGGTCGAGAAATTCTGTCTTCTTATCTGCATTTTCTTTATCAATTTTTTTGGATTCTGTGTTTTCATAATCTCCCCATTCTCTTGCATCTCCTTCATTAGCAGTTAATATATAATCTTTTCCATCCTTTGATAGAAAGGCAATACCATCTGGCATTGGAGTTCCAAAAAAATTGTCCCTCTTTATATCAATCTTGGCATTGTCGCCCTTTCCTCTAACTGCATCTATTTCGTTTCCCTCTAAACTGTGATCAATAAAGCCAAGACCCTTTACATAATTAATATATCCCTTTTCAATATCAATTGAAGCTATGGCATTATTTTCTTGAAGTGATACAAAAGCAGTCTTATTATCATCAGAAATAGCAATATATTCTGGCTCAAGGTCTTCTGCTGGATTTGAATCTTTCTTTAAAAGAATGCCGTTTTTTAAAGCTTTATCTCTATCAATATTAAATTCAACTTTAATTGTACTTTTACCTTCAACATTAATAATTGTTACGCTGCCCTTGGGGTCCACTGCTCCATTATCATAACCTTCTCTTGGCTCTCCCTCATCGGCAGATATAATATATTTTCCGTCCTTAGTGAAGGTTACCATGTCTGGTTGAACTCCAGATTCATATGCTTCTACAAAATTTCCATCTTTATCTAAAATTACAATGTGACCATTTTTATCATAATCTTCATCTTGCACTGCAACAGCAAGAAGTTTTTTTTCATCGGAATAAGAAACTGAGGTCATATCTCCTACATTTATGTCTTGACCTTTTAAGGCATCTCCTATATTTATTCTCTTCTTACACTCTGTACTTCCATCACTATTAATTTTTACAAGGTCAATGCTTTGTGTCACGCCACTTACAAGATAAAAAACTTTATCATCCTTATTGTAAGTCACAATTTCAGCAACTCCACCATCTGCATTAGTACTTCCCACTGAATAAGAAGAAAGCTCTCTTACAAATCCCTTGTCGCTATCATTTTTTTGATAAGTTTCTGCGGCAAAGGCAGGTACAACTAGGGACATACATGTTACAGTGACAAGTCCTAACTTTAAAATAATTTTTTTCATAAATGCCTCCAATAATAATATATAAATGTTATAAGAGAAATGTATAAAGTTTTATAAAAGACAGTAAATTATTGGTAAAAAAAACTTCTAGGTAATACCTAGAAGTCCAATATTAATTTATAGATTTTTATTTTTTAAAAATTTTTAATAATTTGCCAAAGAAAGATTCTTCTTTCTTTTCTTTATTTACAACTTTTTCTTTTTCTTCAACTATTTTTTCGACCTTACTTTTTGCAGCAAAATTTTTCTCTTCAGCTTCCATTACAAAATATTTTTGAGATGAAAATTCTTCCTCATCTTTTTTTATCTTTTCGTATTCACCACTGCTATTCATAAGTCTTGCACTGACATTGTCCTTCATTTGAATTTCTAAATATTTTAAGATTCTTTCTTTAATTTCTGAATCTAATATTGGTGTTGCTATTTCCACTCTATTTTCTGTATTTCTAGTCATTAAGTCTGCAGAGGAAATATACATTACTGGGTCGTCTTTTCCAAAAACATATACCCTTGGATGTTCCAAAAATCTTCCCACAATAGATCTAATTCTAATATTTTCACTTTGATCTTTTATGCCTGGAAGTAGGCAAGAAATTCCTCTTATAATTAAATCAACCTTTACTCCCTTTTGTGAAGCTTCAATAAATTTATCGATGAAGTCCTTATCTGTTAGTGAATTAAATTTACAAAGTATATATCCATTTTCTCCCTTTGCAATTTCATTTTCTAAGTGATGCATTAAGCCTGTTTTTAAAGTAGTTGGCGATTGCAATAGATGCATATATTTTCCATCTAAATTTCCTATAGACATATTTTTGAAAAAGTCTGTGGCATCAAGACCAATTTCTGGGCTTGCTGTCATAAGAGAAAAATCTGTGTATTGCTTTGCTGTTGACTCATTATAATTTCCAGTTCCAATTTGTGTAATGTAAGTCAAATTTTCTGTCTTTGGATTTCTAAAAGTTATTAAGCATATTTTAGAATGCATCTTGTACTTATTAAAGCCATAAATAATGTTACAGCCTTCTTCATAAAGTATGTTTGCATAATTTATATTAGATTCCTCATCAAACCTAGCTTTTAGTTCAACAAAAACTGTAACTTCTTTTCCATTTTGTGCAGCTTCTGTTAAATATCTTACAACTTTAGAATTTTTTGCAAGTCTATAAATTGTTATTTTTATTGATTTGCAATCTGGATCATTGGCTGCTTCCTTTAAAAGACTTATAAAGGTGTCCATGCTCTCATAAGGATAGGATAAAATTCTATCTTTATGTCTAACATCATCAATTACACTTTTACTAAAATCAGCTGGGTTATATTGAATTAAATCCCTATAAAGAAGTTTAGTTTTTATTGCATTTGGTATTTCATCAATTAAAGAAAAGACATATTTCATATTAAGAGGTGACTCAATAGGAAAATAAGCATCTTGAGTTAATTCAATTTTTTCAAGTAAAAAGTTAAGTGCTTGTTTAGAAAGTTTGCCCTCTGATTCTAGTCTAACTACATTAAGTCTTTTTCTCTTCTTTAAGATGCTCTTCATGTATTCAGTATAATCATCAAATTCTTCCCAAGTGTCTCTATCATCGACAAAGTCAGTATTTCTTGTAACTTTTATAATATTTTTTGATAAAATTTTATATTCTTTAAAAATTTGATCTATTTGATTTAAAATAATTTCTTCCATCAGTATGTATTCAACTTTTTCACCTGGAAGAAGTAAATATTTTGGATAAGTATTTCTAACGGGAATTATACCAAATACTTTTTCTTTATCTTTTTCAAGATGTGCAAAAGCATATAATTTTGTGTTTTCTAAAAAAGGAAAGGGATGATTAATATCTACAATTTGAGGAGAAACCAATTGGTCAATTCTCTTCATGTAAAAATCTTCCACAAATTTTTTTTGTTCCAAATTTAAATCGCTGTAATTTAGTTTTTTAATATTAGAATTTTCTAACTCTTCACTTACTTTTTTAAATATTTCGTCTTTTTCCCTATACATTTCTGGCAATGCTTTTAAAATTGCACTAATTTGCTCTTCTGCATTCATGCCAGTTTTATTATCCTTGACTTCTTTTTTTAGAGAAGAAAGATCATGAAGAGAACCAACTCTTACCATAAAAAATTCGTCTAAATTCGAAACAAAAATACTTACAAATTTTAATTTTTCAAGAGCTGGCACGCAATCTTCAGTTGCTTCCAATAATACTCTCTCATTAAATCTAAGCCATGACAATTCTCTATTTTGAAAATAAGATTTCATTATTACCTTCCAATACTTTATAAATTAAATAACCTTCTCTAAGACCATTATCAGAGACTTCAATTTCATCTATCCCAAATTTTTCCATTAAAATTTTTAAAATAATAATTCCAGGAATTATTGTGTGAATTCTAGCAGGATTAGTCCTTATAATTGACCTAATAGTCTCAGTATTTCTATCCTTAATAAGATTTAAGAGTTTGTAGATATCTTTAAGAGTAAATTTTTTCTCATCTTCATTCCATAAATCTGCTATAACTTTTCCCGTAGTTCTTATAGTTCCACCAATGCCAATTAATTTATTTTCTTTGCTTGAAAAATGTGAAGAATTTAATTCTCTAATAACTGATTTTTCAATTGCACGAATTTCGCTTTTCTTTGGCAAAATTCTTGATACATTTTCTCCAAAAAGTAAAAGAGAACCCGTCTTTAAATTAATATATTCGCGAGGCCCATCTTCTTCAAAATAAACTACTTCTGTACTGGCACCACCAATATCAACAGAAATACCACTGTCTACTTTGATCTCACTTCTAATTCCAACATTTCCAAGGAAAGCTTCTTCAACTTGTTCTAATACATCAATGTCGATGTCAAGATCCTTTTTTACTTCTTCTAGCACTTCTTCTGTATTTTCCAAATTTCTTAGTGATGCTGTTGCAAAGGGCGAAAAAGTATCAACATTTAATTCAATAACAATGTTTTTTATACTAGAAAGGGTCTTAATAAGTTTTTTTATTCCCTTGCCAGAAAGTTCGCCATCATGCACATAAGTAATAAGTCCAGCAGTGTACTTCTTGTTTAAAACTTTTTTAAAATTTTTTTTGTTTTCATTAATATCAAATATAATTAATCTAATTGTATTTGATCCTATATCTACTATTGCGTGTCTCATAAATCTCCTCACCAACATATTAAACTTTAAATGTAAATTTTTTGTAAAATTATTTTGTAAAATCCGTAAATTTTATTATTTTATTTATATCCAATTTTTGAATTTTAAATAAAAAACACGGCATAAACCGTGTTTAAACTAATAAATAAATCTTTTCAATTCTTCTACTGCAGCCTTATTGCCGCAAATTATTCCGCCTTGTCTCTCACATTTTACTTCTTCTCCATGCATATTAACTACAAGACCACCTGCTTCTCTTACAATTAAAGTTCCAGCAGCATAGTCCCAAAGATTAAGTGCATCATCTATAAAAGCATCATATCTGCCACAAGAAGCGTAACACATTTCCAGAGCAGCAGATCCAATTCTCCTTAATCCATTGGTATTGTCAAAGATAAATCTTAAAATCTCAAAAGTTTCATCTGAACGATTAACTCTTCCCCCACCTGTACCTGCTCCAATTAAGGTATCAGAAAATTTTTTGTCAGGAGAAACACTTATGTCACGTCCATTTAATTTTGCCCCTTCATTTTTTATTGCAGAGAAAAATTCATCTCTAAAGGGATCGTAAATTGCTCCAAGAACAATTTCAGATTTTTCTAAAAGTGCAAGACTTATTACAGAGTGATTAAAGCCATGAACTAAATTTGTTGTGCCATCAACTGGATCTAAAACCCAGGTATATTCCTTTAAATCTTCTTTAGACTTGCCCTTTTCTTCTGCCAAGAGGTTGGAGCCACTTATTAATTTTAAAAGATTTTCCTCTAAAAATTCTTGAACCTTAAAATCAACTTCTGTAACATAATCATTTCTGCCCTTCATCTCAAAATTATTTTTTGGATCCAGGTCAAAGAAAATTTTTGAGGCTTCTTTCATTAATTTTTCAACTTTTTCTAGTATTTCATGATAATTAATAATAAAAACCTCCAACTATTTAATTGATTTGATTTCTTTAAATAGACTTGCATCTTCTCTAATTATACTTTCACTGCCAAAGGCTGCTAAATAATTTTTCTTCATGGCCTCATCAAATACTTTTCCATAAGAATTTAATTTTTCCACCTTAGTTTCCAAGGCTTCTTTCTTAGATTTTTCAATATCTTCTGCTGTAAGTCCAGTTATAAATCTTGATAAATTTATATCTCCAATTTGCTCTGGCGATAAAAGTGGATCAAAGGCATTCATAGATCCAATAATAAAGTCCTTTAAATCTTTATCGGAAATTTTTAAATTTTTAACAAAATCTCCAATATTGTCATAAACATCAACAGTATTTTTTAAATTTGGATCCCTATAAGAATAAGTTGCCATGTCACCATTTCTTCCAATAGTAATTCCTGCACCGTAGGCACCACCCTTGGCTCTTATTTCATTGTGAAGATAAGATGAATTTAAAATATTTGCAAGAACTGTAAGGTCTCCTGTGTATTTTATGCCAAGTTTTTCAAGGTCATATCCCTTAGAAACATAAACTACATTTGAAGTCGTGTAAAGCCCTTCATTTTTATTGTCACTAGAAAATTCATAAGCACTTCTTTTTATATTTTTAACTTCTAATTTTTCTATATAATTTTCAAATTCATCCTTAATATTATTTAAGTCAGAAATATTTCCTGTTGTTGAAATAATTAAATTATCCCTTACAAATAATTTTTCATAAATTTTTTCTGCTGCTTTCTCAAAGTCTTCCCATTTATCTTCAAAGTTTTCCACTAAATCTATCATAAATTCATAATAATCTAGTCCACCAAGCTGAGATTGAAGGACAGCAACTTTAGAATAGTAGGATTTTAAAATTGAAATTATAAATTGATGTCCATTTTGTAACATTGTGGACTCAACTCTTGATTTTAAAATATTTAAAAGTTCTTTAACTCTTTTCTTTGAATCGAGAAGAGAATTATACATAATTTCATCAACTATTTCTAAGCCTCTTTTTAGGTTTTCTGCAGTGGATTTCATTTTCACATTCATTCTAAGTGAATATTTTTCCTTATCCTTTGAATCAACATAAAGAGTTGGATTAAAAGTAATTCCGCCAGTAGCCTTATAAATTTCGTTATTTAATTCTTCATAGGAATAATTTTTTGTGTCAAGAAGTCCAATTAGTGAAAGAAGAAGGGACATTGTCTCAATTTCTTTTTTTTCAATAAAAGATATGTCGTGAGAAATTGTCGTGTAGACTATGCCATTTGTCTCTTGATTAGACTTTAGGTAAAGGACATCTCCAATTTTATCCTTTTCCAATTCATAGTCTGTAACCTTTTTTTCTATATCAGACAGTTCAAGAGAAGGTATAGTTTTTTTTGCTTCAAGAGAATCTTCTTGGCTTTGATATTTTTCCAGTTCAAGACTTTTTTTAATTATTTCTTCTCTTTCTTCCTTAGACATTTTTCCCTTTAAGACTCTTAATTCTTCTCTTAATTCTTTTTCTTCCTTTGCATTTTTATCAAGAAGAGGTCTTGCAGATAAGTTTACAGAATAATTATTATCAATTAATTTTTCTTTAATATAATTTTCTACAAAATTTTCATCAATTTTTTCCTTAACTTCACTTAAAACATCGTTGTAATAAAGTGCATCAAGTGGAGATTCGTCATAAAGCCATGAATTTAGGGCTCTTATATAATAAATAATTGCCTTTTGTGTGCCGCCACCTTCTCTAAAAATAAATTCAAATTTATTTAAAGTTGCTTCAAGTAAATCTCTATCGATTCCATTTTTTACTAAGTCTCTTAAAGTTTTATCTAAAATTTTTAAAAATTCATCTTTTTTATCTGCGTCAGTATTTTTTAAGACGATAGAAAGGTCTAGCGGTAGTGAAGATGAAGTTTCTGAATAGACATCTTCAGCAAGTCCTGCTTCAAGAATTGCCTTTTTAAGTGGTCCAGCCTGTGCATCAATTAAAAGTTCAGCTAATAGATCACGCATAAATACATCCATCTTTGAATCTGCATAGCCAATAGTCCAACCCTTAGATAAATAATCTATTTTTTCCTTCATTTCTTCCTTTGAAGCAGAAAAAGTAATTTCAACATTTTTAGTTTCTTTAATTTCATCATTTAAAATTATTTTTGAATTAATTTCTTGTCTATCAAAGTCAGCTAAATAATTTTTATCTATAAAATCTAGAGCTTCTTCCATATTTTGATTTCCGTAGAGATAGATGTAAGAATTTGATGGATGATAATAAGTTTTGTGATAATTTTTAAATTCTTCATAGGACAAACTTGGAATTAATTTTGGATCTCCTCCAGAATCAACTCCATAAGATGAGTTTTCATGAAGATTAAAAATCATGGCATCAGAGATAATATTTTCTGAAGAAGAATAAACTCCCTTCATTTCATTGTAAACAACGCCATTGTATTTTAATTCGTCATCCTCATTTTTTAAATCGTAATGCCAACCTTCTTGAAGAAATATTTTTTCTTCTTCATAAATACTTGGATAAAAAACTGCATCTAAATAGACATCCATTAAGTTGTAAAAGTCCTTTTCATTTCGACTTGATATTGGATAAATAGTCTTGTCTGGAAAAGTCATGGCATTTAAAAAAGTTTGCAGTGATGACTTGATTAAATCCATAAAAGGCTCCTTAGTTTTATATTTTCGTGAGCCAGAAAGTACACAGTGCTCAACAATATGGCAAACTCCATTGCCCTTTTCAGGTGGAGTTCTAAAGCCAATGCCAAAGGCCTTGTTTTCGTCATTATTTTCTAGTGTTAAAACTTTTGCGCCAGTTTTTATATGAGAATAGACTTTGCAATTTGATGCAACTTCGTCTATATATTTTTCTTCGATTAATTTATAATTTTTCAAGTTAATCCCTCCATTCCTTATTATACTTGTAATAAAACAATTTAACAAATTGAATTAAGTCTTGTAAAAATTGGGTAAAACTAAATCGAGGTGAGATTATGTCAAGAAAAGATGACATCAAAAAATTAGCTATTGCAGCTGCAACAATTTCTGCTGCCATTTTTGCTGCAAAAAAAGTTTCTGACGATGAAGTTAAAATTTTAATGCCTAATCGTGATGAAAACTCAAAAGCTTACTTACTTGGCGATGGCTTTGGAAATTTATCCCTTGCCTATGCCCTAATAAATCACGCAAATTTAGATCCAATTAATATAAATATTTACACGAAAAACTTTAACGAATTTATAAAAATTAGTGAAAATGAAAATAATTACGAGACCTTTGACAATAGATTTTCAGAATTTAATTTTAAAAACACCTATGAAATGCTAAAAAATATTTTAGATGAAGAAGAATTAAATAAAATCTCTGAAAAAATTGCCAAAAAAGAAAAGCCCATGCTTTTGGACTTATCTTTAAATAAATTTTCTAAAGTTTTAGAAGTTGACGAGGCAAGCAAAAAGAAATTATACAAGCTAATGCTTTATCCCATGGACTTAGATAATAAAACTTCCCTTGAGCAATATTTCTTGTTCACTGACTTTTTAAATTCAAATTTATTTTATTACTTGGCGAGCATCTACAACTTGAAGGCAACTTCTCCTGTCCTTGAATTAAAGGAAGCCTTATTAGATTTTATAGGCTCAGAAACTTATTTTGATCTGGATACAGATAGAATTTATAAATTTTTAAAAGATTATTTAATTGAGCTTGGCGTAAATTTTTATGACGATTATAAATTTATAGACTTCAGCTCTCATGAAAATTATGTAGACAAATTAACTTTTGAAAAAAACGAGCAAATCGAGGAAGTTTTAACTGACTTAAAGGATATTATTTCCATTGAATCGCCAACTTATTTGTCAAATTTGGCACTCGGAAATACTACAAAGATTCCTGAAAAAATATTAAATACTTATTATTCAAAAAATAATTTTACTTCTCAAAATATTTACAAGGAAATTGAAGGAAAAACCACTGATTCATCAATTTTATTTGTAAGTTTAGAGTTTTCTGACGATTCTTTTATAAATAAGCTAAAAGAAAATTTGCAAGACAAGGACTTTTTCATTTTTAAAGTAAAGTCTGGCATTTCTGCAAAAGTTGTTGACAATAAAGTAATTTTAAAAATTTTAAATCCTAATAAAAATTCTATTTTCGTCGGAAATGTATTTAAGGCCTTAAATGGCGAGGACTTTTTCTTTGAGCTAATTAAATTATTTAATCTTGAGGAAAAGTATGCAGATCTTAGATTTAATTTAAAAAATGTAGGCATTTCAGTTTTTGAAAACTATAAAAAAATCCCTGGAGAAAGTTACAAGAGAAACGTAAATAACATTTGCAATTTATTCTTCATCTCTTCAAAAAATTCAGACTTTGGAGAACTTTATTCTGTTGAAAAACTTGTACAAGAGGGCATAAAAAATGCCCACGACATCATGGGCATTGACCACTTAGAAGTTTTTGAAAATAATCTTTCTAAGATGGAAATTTTAAAATTTATAAATAATTTATAAAGAGTGCAGGGATGCACTTTTTATTTTTTTGAAATTTACTTTAAGCCTAAATTTGGATTTGCAAAATTTTCTTCGTCAACTTTTCCTGCCCTGTACTCGTAATAGGCAGCTGATGCAATCATGGCTGCATTATCTGTGCAAAGTTTAAGTTCAGGATAGAAAATTTTTATATTTTCTTTAGATCCCCTTTCTTCAAAGGCCTCTCTAATTCTTGAATTTGCAGAAACTCCACCACAGAGAACAATTTTATCCATATTCTTTTCACTTGCAAGTCTAAAGGATTTTTCAAGAAGGACATCAACTACTGCCTCTTGGAAGGACTTACACACATCTTCAACGACAATTTCTTCTCCACGAAGTCTTGTGCTATTTAAATAATTTAAAACTGCAGTTTTAAGTCCGCTAAAGGAAAAATTATAATTATCTTCCTTTATCATTACTCTTGGAAATTCAATTGTTTCCTTTCCTTTTTTTGCTAAAGCATCAACTACTGGTCCACCTGGATAGGATAGACCAAGAGATCTTGCTACTTTATCAAAAGCTTCACCAACTGCATCGTCAACAGTTCTTCCATGAAGTGTAAAGTCGACATAATCCTTTACTTCAATTAAATAAGTATGACCACCAGAAATAATTAGTCCAATAAAGGGTGGCTCTAAATCCTTAAAGGAAATATAATTTGCACATACATGACCAACTATGTGATTTACTCCAACAAAGGGCTTGCCTGTAGCAAGTGCAAGAGCCTTTCCTGCACTAAGTCCAACTAAAAGTGCCCCAATAAGTCCCGGTCCCTTTGTGGCTGCAATAATATCTATGTCACTTAATTTTACGCCTGCCTGGTCAAGGCCTTCCTTTAAAACCGTATTTATAGCCTCAACGTGTTGTCTCGATGCAATTTCAGGCACAACACCTCCAAATTTTTTGTGAGTGTCAATTTGTGATGCAATTATATTTGAATAAACTTCTCGACCATTTTCAACAACAGCAACTGAAGTTTCATCACAGGATGATTCCACTGCCAAAACTTTCATCTTTTCACTCCCTCCACATTATATAGGCATCTCTGTCAATGCCGTAATAATTATTTCTTTTTCCTGAGATTTTAAAATTATATTTTCTATATAAATTAATTGCAATTTTATTTTTCTCAGCAACTTCTAAAGTTATTTTTAATTTCTCATCATCTGCTTTTTTTGTCAAAAAATCAAAAAGATCAAGAGAAATTTTTTGCCCACGAAATTCACTTTTTACTGCAACATTTGCTATGTGAATCTCATCAAAAACTATCATATAAGAAATGTAGCCTACAAGAGTTCCATCAACTTCAGTAATTACTATGTCTTGCAAGTCATCATTAACAATGGAATTTTCTATGGATTTTTTTGACCAAGGAAATTCGAAGTTTGCTGCTTCAATTTCATAAATTCCATCTACATCCTTTTTATTTGCTAGTCTCGTTATTCTTTTCATATTGTGCTTCTGCCTGAGAAATTTTTAAATAATTTGGCACTAAATTAAAAGCGTTCATGGGACCATTTTTCTTGTAATCTATTAGACCAAGTCTTGCAATATTTGAACCTCTCATTGATTTATTTTTTGACAATTTTGCATTTTCAATTTCTTCAATAAATTTTTCGCCATCAAGTCCTGCAATAGTTATAACATCATATTTTTTTACTTCGTCCTTGAATTTTTCAAAGGGTAAAATTTCGTCTTCAAATAAAACTTCTGGCTCATCAGAATTTTTTATTATTGATGCATAGACATTGCCACGTCTTGCATCAACTATTGTAGAAACAAGACCATAATCAGACATAGAATTTGCAACAAGAGATGAAACTCCAATAACATCAACATCGAGGGCAAAAGCCATAACCTTTGCAATTGTTATACCAATACGAAGTCCTGTAAAAGAGCCTGGTCCTATGCCAACTGCAATTAAGTCTATGTCTTCTAATCCAAATTCAAATTTTTCAAAAATTTCATGAATAATATCTGTAACAGATTCTGAATGAGCCACACGTCCTGTCAAATTATAATCGCAAAGGACTTCATCGTCTTCAATAAGTCCTATAGCTGTTGTTTTTGTTGAAGTGTCAATTCCCAAAACTTTCATTTATTTTCTCCTTCAGCTTTTCAAATCTATTGCCAATAAAATTAATTTCAAGTTCTCTATTATCTCCCCTTGATGAAATATTTATCTCAATGTATTCTTCTGGAAGAGCCTCTTTAATTTTATCTGCCCACTCAACAATTGTCACTCCATCAGAATAAAAATATTCATCAAAGCCAAGATAATCCACATCAACTTTGTCGTCAAGGCGATAGGTGTCAATGTGATATAAATTTGTCTTGCCGTAATATTCATTAACTATGGTAAAAGTTGGACTTGTAACATAATCTTCAATGCCAAGTCCAAGGGCAATGCTTTTTGTTAAAGTTGTCTTGCCTGCTCCCAAGTCTCCGTTGAGGCAAAGTACATCTCCTGGTCTTAAATTTTCTCCTAAAAACCTTCCAAATTTTTCCGTTTCTTCTAAATTATTTAACTTTATCATTGAGATCCTCAAATACATTTTCAGAATATTCAAAGGGAATTTTTTCTGATTTTTCTTCTGCAGAATGACCTATGCCGATTATACATTCCACATCAAACTTGTCTTCTAAATCAAAAAATTTATGCAAAAATTCTTGAGCTGTTATGCCAGATTCATGCCTTGCATCAACTACATTCGCCCAAGTTGCACCCAGGTCTAAGTCAGCTGCAGCAAGTAAAATAAAAGTTGCAGCTATAGATGCATCTTGGTGGTTGGTATTTGGTGCAATTTCTGTGTCTGTTACGACAGCAATGGCAAGATCTGCACTTGCAAGAAACTTAGCCGAATTTTTCTTAAAGTTAGAAAGTTCTTCTAGCCTTTTTTTATCTCGAATTACAATGTATCTCACTGGATTTCTATTTTTTGCCGTTGGGGCATGAAGTGCAATAGTTAAAATTTCCTTTAAGTCTTCATCAGAAACTTTTTCGTCAGTAAATTTTCTTATACTTCTTCTCTTTTCAACTAATTCTAAAAGCATATTATCACCTCAAAACATTATAACACATGTTAAAATCAAATATAAAATTTTGCAAGAAAAAAGAGGGACTCGCCCCCTTTTAATGTTTTTTATTTACTTTTTCTAATATCTTAGTAATTAAATTCAAAATCTTCTTTTTCTTCAGTTACAAGATCCTTATACCAAGTTGGAAAATCAGTAGCATTGTCATATACCATTTTTTGCCAATCTTCATCAGTTAATCTTTCTTTATTTAAAAATTCGTAGTAAGAGAAAGTTGCTCCTCTACCCATGTAAAGTTTTCCTTCATGAGGATAGATTACAAAAATTTCCATTGGTTTTCCAGTTCCTATGCTAAAAATTTCATCCTTAGGAAGACCTACGCTATTTTCTACAACTCTCATTAAGTCAACTACTACTGGCATCCTCCTGTCAGTGGCATTCTCAATTTCATACCAATTAGAAATTTGATTTTCGTCAGAAGACTCCACGAAGTCAACCATTAGACTTTCCATTTCTCCGCCAATATATAATAAGTATGATATTTCTTCTCCTGTTAGTGGCTCGTTTTGAAGTTCCTTAATAGAAAAGTCTCTAAACTTCACTACCATAGCTTGGAACTTATTTATTTTTTCTTCATACTTTTCACTTAACATTTGACGATTTTTTAAATTGACCTTTGTAAATTCTAGAAGCCAGTTTAATTTTTCGTATAGCTCAACATTTGGTTCAACATAGGATTTTGGAATTTCTATATCTCCTCCGCCACCCATTTCTGCCATGACTGCTTTTCCATAAAGGACTGTGTCGTGTTTTAATTCTGCAAAAGAACCTAGAGCTGATACTAAATCCTTTCTTTCCCAGGCATCATTTCTCATAAACATTGGATAGCCTTCGCCAAATTTTTGGTCATAGGACTTTAGCATCCATAGCCAGCCACGATACATATTTTTTTGCCAGTCAAGATCTTTCATTTTTTTAACAGTAGAAATATTTTCGTCAGTTCTCTCTTCATATTTATCCCAGTGAGAATTATAAGGATCTTCCTTTTGAATTTCCAATGCCTTTTCATTACCAAAGGAAGTCATAAGGTCAAGACCAGAATAAATTGGTCTATCAGATGGCTTGTCATCCCTTGCTATGTCAACTACATTTTGCATAAGGACGCTATCCATAACAGCTCTTTGTGGCATAAATCTAAAGGACTTGCCCATAAATCCAGCAACTTGTGGGTCTGGATATTTTTTCAAAACTACATAGACATTTTTTAAATTTTTCTCATCATCTAACTTATTTATGTCAAAATCTTTTCCGTAGACTCCATAAAGCGTCCTTGCATAATCTCTTATAGAAAGGTCATCAGCAGATTCAACTAAGAAGTCAATTGGCTCAACTAAATCTTCCCAAGTCTTTAGAATTTCAGGATTTTTATAAATTGAGTGAGTTAAAAGTAGTCCTTGCAAAATACTGTCTTCATCAGGCTTTCCATCATTTTCTATAAATAGTCCAACTTGACCAAAGTACATTGTGCCTGAAAAATATTTTTTTAATTCTTCGCTTCTTGTGTAGTGTCCTCTTGGTTTAAGTTGTGAAAAATCCACATCTCTTCCACTTATAGCTGAGGAAACAATTTCTTCTGAGCTTGCCTTTTTTATCTCTTCTTCATAAATTTTCTTTGCTTCTTCAGGCAAATTTTCTGGCTCAACTCCTAAGAGTTTTAGTCCACTTGCTATAAAGGCAATATTTTTAATTTGTAGGTCTTTTAATCTTTCATTTTGTAAGTCATCATAAAGACTTATGTTTTCAGCAAGCAATTTTTTATTTAAGTCAATAGATTTTGGATATAGCTCATCTTTTTCCAAATTTCTCAAAAATCCATCATAAAAAATGTGGAAGATGTGAGTTACTGAATCAGTTGTCACAAAACTTGCTAAGTTTTTATACTCGTTGTCTTCATAAATTTGGTGAATTTGGTCAAATTCATAGTTCCAAGGCTCTTCCATGTATTCATTATCTTCTAAGTTTTTTGGCTTAGTAATTACAAAGCCATTTTTTAGAAGCATTTCTTTTTGCTTATCTGTAAAATTTCCAAATTTAGAAAAATTAACTACATTGGAAAAATCTTCTGCAATTTTATAATCTTTCACACTTGGTGTAAACTGAGAAAGCTTGTAGTCAATATAGGTAGTTTTATTTTCCATTTCATCTAAAAATTTTGTGTCCTGCATTTCAATTTTTGCCGCTTCCTTTTCTGGTAAGTTCACTTTATTATTTTTACATCCTGTTAAAAGTGAAAGCCCTATAAGTGAAGCAATAAGTATTTTTTTCCTTACTTCCATTTAATTTCATCTCCTTCTAAATATAATTCTTTCTTTTCGCCATTGATCTCAACTTTTTTCTCCTTATCTAAAAACTTTGGCTCTTCTTTTAAAATCATGCTGCCGTAGTTTCTTTGAAAGGCAAAGTTAGTCCAGTCATAGACTCCAAATAAAAAATTGCCATCAATATTTTTTTCAATGGAAATAATTTCGTCGTAAGAGTCTCCATCAATATCGCACAAATTAAAATCCATAATAGGATTATATAATCTTGAAATTCTTAGCTTAGGTTTTAATTTTTTGTTTTTAAAATCAATATTATATAAAAAACATCTCCTATCGTATTTTGGATCAAAGGGTGTCTTTTTATATACACCAAGGGCAAGTTCCATTTCACCTCCATCTACATTACAAAAATCAACTTTCCAAGCTTTAAGGTCCTCAACATCAATATCAAATTCCTTCTCCTTAGATTTAATTTTTAAATCATACCCAAATTTTTTGTCCTGTGAAATAATTTCTGCACTTATATTATTTGCAGAAGCTGAATCAATGAGAGTATCCTTTGCGCATGCCGTCAATAAAACTAATAATAAAAATATGTACTTCATGTCTTTATTATACCACAGTAAATATTTTTTTTATAAATAATTACTGGTCTTGATTAGTTTATCCTAATGCCTTAAAATAAATCGAGAGGTGTAAAATGAAATTATTAGAAGATAGAATTATAAATGATGGAAGAATTTTAGATGGAAATATAGTAAAGGTAGATTCATTTTTAAATCACCAATTAGATATAAAATTTTTAGATAAACTTGCTGAAGAAATGGCAAATTACTTTAAAGATAAGAAGATTAATAAAATACTTACAATTGAAGCAAGTGGCATTGCTCTTGCCACAGTTGCATCAAAGCATTTTGACGATGCCGTGGTAGTCTTTTGCAAAAAACAAAAAACTTTAAACATAGGCAACGATGTATATGAATCAAAGGTTGAATCCTTTACCACTAAGAAAAATTATACAATTACAGTTTCAAAAAGATTTTTATCTCCTGAAGACAATTTACTTATAATCGACGATTTCTTGGCTGAAGGAAATGCCCTAAAGGGACTAATTGATGTTGCCAATCAAGCAGGAGCAACCATATCTGGAGTATCAGTTGCCATAGAAAAGGGCTTCCAAGATGGTGGAAAAATTATAAGAGACATGGGCTACGATTTACTTTCTCTTGCCATTATTGATTCAATTGAAGAAGGAAAAATTAGCTTTAGATAAATTTTAGAATATAAAAAATATTTTATGACAAAAAAATTGCCGAGAAGATATCTTCTCGGCTTTTGTCATTTTAATAAGTTTTTTAAATTCTAAATTATTTGTTTGCAATTTCTATTAGTGAAGACTTTAAGTTTTCTTCAATCTTTCTTAGTTCAAGTGATGCTTCTTCACGCTTCTTGTGTCCTTCAATTTGAATTTGACGAACTTCATTTAGAGCTGATATAAGTTGGTCATTTGTGTGCTTAATTGTGTCGATATCTACTATTCCCCTTTCAGAAAGTCTTGCAGTATCAACTGTAGTTTGCTTTAGAGTCTCTGCATTTTTCTTCAAAAGTTTATTAGTTAAATCAGTTACTTCCTTGGTGCTCTTGGCAGCTTCCTTTGAGTGATTTGCACCTAGGGCAATTACCATTTGAGACTTCCAAAGTGGAATGGTATTTACAATTGTGGATTGAATTTTTTCAACCATAACTGTATTTGATGATTGCACCATTCTAATTTGTGGCGCCATTTGAATAGAAACCATTCTAGTTAAATCCAAATCGTGAAGCTTCTTTTCAAACCTACTAATCATATTTACATAATCATTGGCAACTTGTGCATCTACAGGTAAGTTTGTCTCCTGAGCCTTTGCTTGAAGTTTTGGAAGTTCAACCCTTGTGGCTTCTTCCAATTTTTTTCTACCCGCAAGTATGTACATGCTAAGTTCCTTGTAATAATTTTCATTTAGTTCATACATTTGGTCAAGCATGGCGATATCTTTCATCAAAGTTACTTGATGATCTTCTAGAGTTTTTATAATATTGTTGACATTTTTTTCTGCAGAATCATATTTTGTTTTAAGAGAAGTCACTCCATTTATTTGTTTTTTGAAAAAACCAACTAATTTGTTATCCTCTTCATCTATATCAAAGCTTTTAAGTTCATTTACAACTCCAGATAATAAATTTCCAACTTCTCCAAGGTCTTTAGTCTTAACACTTTCAAGAGTTTTTTCTGAAAAATTAGAAATTTTTCTCTGTGCCCCAATTCCATATTGCAAAACTATATTTGAATTTGTTATATCAATAGTCTTTGCAAATTCTTCAACTTGTTTTTCTTCTTCAGGACTTAATCTCACTTCATTTTTTTCGTCAACTAATTTTATTTCATGTAATTCATTATCTTTATTTAGATTCTCGAAATCGTCTGTTAGGGATAATTTTATTTCTTTATCCATATTATTTTCCTCCTAAATTAAAGTTATCTTGGTCTAAAAGTCCTTCTTGTCTAAGCATTGATTTTAAAACGCTCATGTCACTTGAAAGGTCCATGATTTTTTCTTGGTAAATATTATCTAATATTTTCATAAAACCATCATTTACTAAATCCATAGTTTGCTCCATAGATTTTAAAGATGATTTTACTGAATCTGTTGGTTTTTCACTAAGCTGGATGTAATTATCCATGAGCTTTACTGTAGTTGGCAGGTAAAAATTTATGACCTTATCTAAATCCTTTGCTGTATTTGGATTTTCCTTTAAAAGTTCAAAAATCTTTCCCACTATTTGTAAAAATTCACTTATCTTAGCTTTCATTGGCTCTCTAAGTTTTGGAAGCATTTCTGTTAAAGTTGTGACATCTTTTTTGGCCTTAGATAAATAATCTTCTACAAGAGCATTATTTTCCTTTTCTTCAAGCTCCTCGTACCTTTCCTTGGGGTCGCGAAGCATTTCTTCCTTGTAAAGCTTATAGGTATTGGAATCTAGTATAAAAAGTTCTCCATTTTCTACAATGCGAGCTTGTCTATAATAATCCTTTTCAATCATGTTTAATAGATCATTTATTGTAAAATCTATAGGCTTTGCAGTTATTGCAGCAAGGTCTGCTGTTGGAATTACTGTATTATTTCCAATTTCACGATTGTACTTTCTAAACCTAATTATTTGGTCTTTAGCTTTTTTTACTCTGTAATTTGCATAAAAAGAAATTACAAGGGCAGGTATAACCCAGAAAATTAAAGCTGGAAGATCTTCTCTTACAGACCCGTAAGTATCAAACATATCCATGAGAAAACCAAATAAAGCAAAAAGATGTCCAACTATTGAGGCTTTTGCGACAAAGCCCCAAGTCTTCACTCTTTTAACAGTTTTTGGATTTTGGTTTATTATTCTGTCGTCATTTTGCACACTATAGGGCAAATTTCTCTTGTTTTTATTTATAAATTTGCTAATAGAAGACTTTGTGACATCAATAGCAGTATCAATCCCCTCGCCTATTAAATCGCCTATTTCTTTAAAATTTTCTTCTCTAAAAGCAGTATTAATTTTTTCTTCAAAATTTTTTTGATTTTCGCTTTTTCTCATAATTCACCTCAAAAACCTATTACAATACCTCCAATGTCTGCGTACCCAGAGGAAAGCCCATTAGTGTGTCTCACGTGAACTATTACACCTTGGTATAGTTCTTCAATTTTATCTTTAATTTGCTCTGCACGCTCTTTGTTTTTGACATAGGAAATTGTAATAAGATTTGGGGCACCTGCTTTGCATTCACTTCCAATTGCCTTAATCATCTTATCAAGAGATTTTTTTATACCACGATTAATCTCAAATAGTTCAATATCTCCATCCTTAGAAATCATAATAGGTCTAATGTTTAAGACATTGGCAATGAGACCAGCGGACTTTTTTATTCTTCCGTTTTTTATTAAATTTTTCATGCTTTCAAGGACAAACATAGTTGTAGAATTGTTGACTTCACTTTCAATGGCAGGCACAACTTCTTCAAAGCTTTTTTCCTTAACTAAATCTAAAAGTTTTAAGACAACTCTTGTGTGTCCAGCTGAAGCAGCCTTTGTGTCAATTACATGAATTTTTATGTCCTTAAACTTTTCCCTTGCTTCCTGTTCTGCAATTTTTGCAGAATTGTAAGAGCCAGATAATTTCGATGAAATTGTAAGAAGATAAAGATCCTTGTCGGAATTTTCTTCAATAATTTTTAAATAATCATAGGGTGATGGACAAGCTGTCTTTATTGCATTTTCTGTCTTTTCCATTTTGTCCAAATATTCTTCCATATTTAAATTGTCATCATCTTCATACTCAACGCCATCAATGGAAATTTTAAAGGGTACATATTCAATTCCCAATTCTTTTATTTCTTCTTTCGATAAATCACAACTTGTGTCCGATATTATTTTGTACATTATTTGCTCCTAATTTAATTTATCTTCAATAATTTTTACCAGTTTATCAGCATCTTGTGAAAGTTTATTAATATCCTCGCCCTCAATCATTACGCGAACAAGAGCTTCTGTACCAGATGGTCTAATTACAACTCTTCCTCTACCATGATAATCTTCCTCAACTTCCTTTATTGCCTTAATTATATCAGGAAATTCCTCATATCTATTTTTTAAATCATCGCGAACACTTGCATTTTTTAAAACTTGAGGATAATCCTTCATCAGTCCATTTAATTCTGATAATTTTTTGCCAGTTTTTTTCATAATTTCTAAGAGATGTATTCCTGTTGCAAGTCCATCTCCAGTAGTATTATAGTCAAGGAAAATTACATGACCAGATTGTTCTGCACCAATTACATAATCATCCTTTAACATCTTTTCCAAAATATACCTATCTCCAACTTTTGTTTCTATAAAATCAACATTTATTGTTTCAAGATATTTTTTTAGTCCCATATTTGACATAATAGTACCAACAGCTGCATTATTTTTAAGTTTATTATTTTCTTTTAAATAAGTTGCAACAATTGCCAAGATGTGATCTCCATCTACAACCTTACCCATTTCGTCAACGGCAATAATTCTATCAGCATCACCGTCAAAACTCATGCCAATATTTGATTTTTCTTTTTTTACTAGTTCTTCAATTAATTTTGGATTTGTAGAACCACAATTGTCATTTATATTTTTGCCATTTGGCTCATTATTTATAATTTTTACCCTTGCCCCATAGGACTTTAAAACTTCTTCAGCAATAAAGGATTGCGCGCCATTACCTGCATCGATTGCAACTTCAAGACCATCAAATCTCTCATCAGTTAAACCCTTTAAGTAAGAAATATATTTTTCTGTAAATTTGTGAGACCTATTTACTATTCCCACTTGGTCACCTGTTACATCTTTATAAATTTTTGTAGTGGAAAGAACTTTTTCTTCAATGTCATCTTCTACTTTGTCGTCAAGTTTAAGTCCCTCACTTGAGAAAAATTTTATGCCATTATATTCAAAGGGATTGTGTGATGCAGAAATTGAAACTCCACAAAGGTAGTCTCCAGTTCTTGTTAAGTATGCAACTCCTGGTGTAGGAATTACTCCAGCCACATCTACATCAAGACCAATGCTCATAAAACCTGCAATTAGTGAAGATTCTACCAAATCTCCTGAAAGTCTTGTATCTCTTCCAACTAAAACTTTTCCCTTTTTATTTTTTGTAAGGACAAAAGCTGCTGCTCTTCCAATATCGTAACATAATTTTGGAGTTAATTTTTGATTGGCAATGCCACGAACTCCATCTGTTCCAAATAATCTTGTCATTTTATCACCTGTAATTTTTATTTATATATTCTAGTAAGTAATCTTTTTTGTTTTTCTCTGGGTCATCTAAAACTAAATTTTCAAGATCTTTTAAAATTTTTCCAATAATCTTTCCCTCATTAAAACCCAAAGCTTTTATGTCATTTCCATCTATTTCTAAAAACTTTTCAGTTTTCATCTCTTTTTCGTCTAATAATTCTTTTACCCTATTTTTCCTATTTATAATAAAGCTTGCATCGCGATCTATTCTTGTACACTTGCAGTCGGCTATAAGTAGGTCATAGAGATCTAATACATTTTCTCTTCCCACTCTTTTTATTTGCCTTCTCAGTGCCTTATCTGTCATTTCGCTATGGACCTTCATGTGGTCTAAAATTAAAATTTTAACTTTATCTATAATTTTATTAGAAACCCTTAATCTTTTTAAAATTTCAGAAACTAAATCTGCCCCTAAAATTTCGTGACCGTAAAAGTGTCCCCTTCCATCTTCTCCAATGGATAATGTATCAACTTTTGATATGTCATGAAAAAGTGCAGCAAGTCTAAGAGCTAAATCTGGCTTTACTTCATCCATTACACAAATTAAGTGGTCAAAGAGTGTTTTGTCGTGGTAGGGAGAAAATTGTGAAAATCCAACAGTCCTCTTTAGCTCTGGAAAAATTACATCGAGAACTCCTGTCTCTTCCATAAGTAAAAGATAATAAGAAGGTCGATCTGATGTAATCATCTTAGAAAATTCATCAAAAATTCTCTCTGGAGAAATTTTTTTGAGAAGATTTCTTTCAAAGGAAATTGCATCAAAAAGTTCATCGTCAATGTATAAATTTAACCTTCCTGCAAATCTTATTGCCCTTAAAATCCTTATGGCGTCTTCTTTTAATCTTTCATTAGGCCTTCCAACAGCTCTTAAAACTTTATCCTCTAAATCATTTTTTCCGCCAAAAGGATCGTAAAGTTCTCCCTTAGAATCCATTGCCATGGCATTAATAGTAAAGTCACGTCTTTTTAAATCTTCCACTAAATTTTTTGAAAAAATTACATTTTCTGGCTTTCTAAAATTTTTATACTTGCCATCAATTCTAAAAGTAGTAACTTCGTAGAAAGTTTCATCAATAAGAATACCAATTGTACCAAATTCTTCGCCAATTAAAATAGTTTTAAAATCTTTAAAAATCCTTTTAATTTCATGAGGCTCTGCAGAAGTTGTGATATCATAATCGTGAGGAATAAGACCTAGAAGTTTATCTCTCACACATCCACCTACAATGTATGCTTCGAAACCTTCTTCATTTAATTTATTTAAAATAAATAGCACATCTTTTGGCATTCTATCACCCTTTTTATTATATCATATTGTACTTAATTTAAAATTATATAATTATTCTTCATCTTATTTATGATATAATGAAGAAAATTGGAGGTATTGTATGAAAAAAATATTTATTGTTTTAATATCTTTATCTTTAGCACTTAGCTTAGTAGGATGCGGCAAAAAAAGTGCTAAAAGTGAAAAAAGTAACAATGCAAAAGTTTCTTCTGCTGCAGTAGAAAAAGAAGCTGATGAAGAAGAAATTGCTACATCAAATTTTGATAAGGAAGCTGTAAATGAATTAATTAAAAATTCCGACTATATTTCAAGAATTAGGGTTTCAACTTCTACTGCTGAAGGTATGAATACATCTTTCTTAAAAGATTATAAGGGCGACCTTTCACAAATTGAAATAAGTTTTCCAAAAACTTTAAGTCCAAATAAGGAATATATTGTTTTTTATAAGGATGATGAAAAGGGCGAAGTTTCTCCTACTGAAAGAGATGGATCTTTTATTGAACTACAAGGCGACAAAGATTCTAACTTGATTTATATTGAAAAACAATTTGACCCAAATTCTTATACATCTTCATTAAAAAGTAAATAAAAGAGGAGAATAAAAAATGAAAAAAGTAAAATCAATTTTGTTTTCACTGATCTTATTAATTTTTATAAGTTCAAATGTAATTGCTGCTAAAATTCCAGAAATCCAATACAATGGAAAAATAATTAAATCTGATGTTGCCCCTTTTATAAAAGACAACAGAACTCTTGTGCCAATAAGATTTATTTCAGAAACTTTAGGTTATGAGGTCTCATGGGATAATAATGAAAGACTTGTAAGTGTCAAGGGCAAAGATACTCAAATTGAATTAAAAATCGATTCAAAAAAAGCAAAAGTAAAGGGTAGCGATGTTGAACTTGATGCTCCGGCTCTTATAAAAGACAATCGTACTTTTGTTCCCCTAAGATTTGTTGCTGAAAACTTAAATGCAGAAGTTAAATGGGATAAGGAAAATTTTAAAGTTATTATTAATGACACTACAAAGACTTCTTTAAATTTAAAAACTGACGAAGAAACATATGTAAAAGAAATTAAAAATTTGCAAAATGATTTAACTAAGTCTATTGCAACTTTAAAGTCTAGCTTTTTTGAAAATGCAGCAAATCTTTCTGATCAAGATTTAAATGCTGCCTACGAAAAAGCAGATTCAGAAATTAGAAATATTGTTGATAAAATCAAAAACACTAGTGTGCCAGAAAAATTTAAAAATTCTCACAATTACACTTTAAAGGCAAGTGAAAAGGCTTTAGAAATTTTACCAGGTCTTAAAGAATCTATTATCACTAAAAATGAAGATTCTGCCAAAAAACTTATTGTTGAATTAAATGATTTCCAAGTAAAAATGCAAGAAGCAAAAGACTCCTTTGAAGCTGCTCTAAAAGGAGAAGATTATAAGGTGCAAAAGGACATCCAAGTTTACAATGACGAAATAGAAAAGAAAGATAGGACAGATAATTTATTGCAAGATGAAACTTTTAAAAATATTTTTAAGAAATTTTAAAATCAAAAAGTCATAAAAAATCCCCTCATCTCTGAGGGGAAATTTTTTGTCTTTTTTTACTTTTATCAATTTAAAACTTAGCGTTTTAAACTTGCTGCCTTTTTTAAGTAGCCTCTATTGTATTTGTTTTCTCCTTCTTCCATATTTCTCTTTGCTTGTGAAAGCATTAATTTTATTCTGTTAAATTGATTTACTTCAGAAGCTGAAGCATCATAATCTATTGGAATAATATTTGCTCTATCGTAAGAATTTCTTATTGCCTTTATTACACCCTTGCCTGTTATATGATTTGGAAGGCATCCAAAAGGTTGTACGCAGACAATATTTTCTACCCCTGACTCAATTAGTTCTACCATTTCGCCAGTTAAAAGCCAACCTTCTCCATATTGATTGCCAAGGTCAACATATTTTTCTGCATATTCAATAATATCTTCAATTTTTTCTGGAACAATAAATCTTGTAGGTTCAAGAGCCATTCTAATATATTTTCTATAGGATTCAATGTAAGAAATTCCCATTTCACAAATAAAAGCTGTAAGTCTTGATTTAGAAAGTTTCTCAGCCTTTGCCCTTGCATTTTTAAAGGAATACATCATAAAATCTGTAAGATCTGGTATTACAACTTCAGCTCCTTCTTTTTCAAGAAGTTCTGCCACATGATTATTGGCAGCTGGATCATACTTAACTAAAATTTCTCCAACAATTCCAACTTTTGGCTTCTTTTCAGTTGTTATTTCAAGCCTATTAAATTCTCCAATCATTCTATTAATATTGGATATAAAAGTTTTTTTGCTGTAATTTAAGTCTTCTGATGTGGTAATATCAATCCATCTGTCACGCAAAATATTTGCTGAACCCTTTATAACTTCGTAAGGTCTTGTTGCTTGAGTAAGTCTCATAATAAGATCGGCATAAAGCATTCCTTGAATTAATTTTCTGCCAAGCCTTACTAATTGTTTTTTATCAAATTCAAAACCTGTGTGCTTTTCAATTCCTTGGAAGGATAAACCAATTACTGGCACATGACCATAGCCTGCATCCTTTAGGGCCTTTCTAATAAATCCAACATAGTTTGAAGCTCTGCAAGCTCCACCAGTTTGACTCATAAGAAGTGCCAAGCGATTTGTGTCATATTTTCCAGATTTTACTGCATCTATAAATTGTCCAACTACAAAAATTGATGGATAACAAGCATCGTTATTTACATATTTTAATCCTTCATTTACAACTTTGTGACCAGAATCTTCTAGAAGTTCAATATTTATTCCCTCTTGTCTTAAAATTGGTTCAAAAATACTAAAATGAAGTGGAGCCATTTGTGGCATTAAAATTGTATAATCTTTCTTCATTTCCTTTGTGAACATTACTGGATTGTCATCTAAAAGTCCTTCTAATTCTGCATCAATTTTTTCAAATTCTCTTTTTTCTGCTGCTTCAATTAAAGATCTAATTCTGATTTTTATGGCACCTAAATTTGAAACTTCATCAATTTTTAAAACTGTATAAATTTTATTATAGGCCTCTAAAATATGTTGTACTTGGTCTGTTGTAACTGCATCAATTCCACAACCAAAGGAATTAAGTTGAACAAGCTCTAAATTTTCATGTTCACCAACAAATTTTGCTGCTCTGTAAAGTCTAGAGTGATAATTCCATTGATCTAGAACTCTTAGTTTTGAATCAATTTCAACATTTCTTGCAATTCCATCTTCAGAAATTACAGCAAGACCAAGGCTTGTAATAAGTTCAGGGATGCCATGATTTATTTCTGGGTCAATATGATAAGGTCTACCTGATAAAACTATTGCCCTTTGATTTTTCTTATTAACTTCTTCTAGAATTCTATTTCCTTCATTTAAAATGTCAAGCCTATATCTATCTTGTTCTTCATAAGCTGCACGCACAGCTTTTTTTACTTCATCTTTTGGTATAAAGTGGAAGACTTCAGAAAGTCTCTTTTCAAGTTTTTTTCTGTCATCAAAGGATATAAAAGGATTCATGAATTTTACTTTGCCATCAATTATTGCATCGACATTATTTTTTATTACTTCAGAATAACCTGCAACTACAGGGCAGTTTAAAGTGTTATCGGCATTTTTAAATTGCTTTTCTTCATAAAATACAGCTGGATAAAATATAAAATCTATTCCCTTTTCTATTAAATCTTCTATATGACCATGAGAAATTTTGGCAGGATAGCAGGCAGTTTCACTAGTAATAGTTTCTATCCCCTTTTCATAAATTTCTCTTGATGATTTACTTGAAAGGACTACAGAATATCCAAGTTCTGTTAAAAATGTGTGCCAGAATGGATAATTTTCATAAATATTTAAAACTCTAGGAATACCAACTATACCACGTTTTGCTTCTTTTTCTGGAAGAGATTTATAATCAAAAACTCTTTCATATTTATAGCGATACATGTTTGGAAGTTCATCTTCCTTATTTCTTACGCGACCTGCTCCCTTTTCACACCTATTTCCTGTAATATATCTCTTTCCATTTGGAAAAATATTTACAGAAAGGGCACAATTATTTGTACATTGTCTACAATTTGTAGAAATTGATTTGTATTCAAATTTTTCTAATTCTTCTTCAGAAATTAAATTAGATTTACCTGTGGATTTTTCTTTAGAGATTAGTGCCATGCCAAGGGCGCCCATAAGTCCTGCAATATCTGGTCTTGTTACATCAACACCAGTTAAATTTTCAAAGGCCCTTAAAACTGCATCAGATAAAAATGTTCCGCCTTGAACTACTATGTGTTCTCCTAATTCCTTTGGATCTCTAATTTTTATTACTTTTTGTATTGCATTTCTAATTACAGAATAGGCAAGTCCTGCAGAAATATCTGGAACTGATGCCCCTTCTTTTTGTGCTTGTTTTACATTTGAGTTCATAAAAACTGTGCAGCGTGAACCTAAATCCACTGGCTCTCTTGATAATGTGGCTTCCTTTGAAAATTCTTCTGCACTCATGCTTACTGAATGGGCAAAAGTTTCAAGAAAAGAACCACAGCCAGCAGAGCAAGCTTCATTTAATAAAATAGATTCTATTACACCATTTTTTATTTTCATGGACTTCATGTCTTGTCCACCAATGTCTAAAATAAAATCAACTTCTGGATCAAAATATTTTGCAGCAGTAAAATGTGCTATAGTTTCTACTTCTCCAAAATCTAAATTTAGAGCTGCTTTTAAAAATTCTTCACCATAACCAGTTGTACCACAGCCTGCAAAATATGCTTTTTCATTTTTTTCCTTATAAATTTCTTTTAGATTTTCTATGGCAATGTCAAGTGGGTTTCCCTTATTTGAGCCGTAGAAACTATATAAAAGTTCATTTTTATCAGAAATTGCAACAAGTTTTGATGTAGTTGAACCTGAGTCAATGCCCAAATAAATTGGTCCCTCATAAGTTTTTAAATCAAGTTTTTTTAAGGACTTCGTCTTATGTCTTTCACGAAATTCTCTAACTTCTTCATCACTTGTAAAAAGTGGCGGCATTACTGTACTTTCTTTTATATTTATATCTGCCTTATTGTTGACCCTATTAAAAAGTTCAACAAAAGAAATTGGTTTTGAATCAAAACTTGAAAGTGCCGCTCCAAGTGCAACAAAAATTTGTGAATTTTCCGGAGAAATTATTTCATCTTCACTTAAATCTAAAGTTTCAACAAATCTTTCCTTTAACATTGGCAAGAAGTGTAGAGGTCCACCTAAAAAAGCAACATTTCCCCTAATAGGTCTACCACAAGCAAGGTTTGAAATAGTTTGATTCACAACTGATTGAAAAACAGAAATAGCAATATCTGATTTACTTGCACCTTGATTTATTAAAGCTTGGACATCGGTTTTTGCAAATACGCCACAACGAGATGCAATTGGATATAATTTTTTATAATTATTTGCCATTTCATTTAAGCCAGATGCATCAGTTTGAAGAAGAGAAGCCATTTGATCTATAAAGGCTCCAGTTCCTCCAGCACAAATGCTATTCATTCTTTGTTCAACAGAACCTCTTAAATAAGTTATTTTAGAGTCTTCTCCACCAAGCTCAATGGCAACATCAGTCTTTGGAATAAAACATGATATCGCCTCTCTACCTGCCACAACTTCTTGAATAAAATCAATATCAAGGAATTTATGAACTGATAATCCACCACTTCCAGTTACGTTTACAGTAACTGTATCATATTTAAAATCATCATAAACTTCATTTATTACATCTTTTACAGTTTTTCTAACATCTGAAAAATGTCTTCTGTAAGTTTTGTACAAAATATTCAATTTTTCATCTAATATTACAAGTTTAACTGTTGTAGAACCAACATCTAATCCCATATGAATTAGCATACTCTACTTCTCCTTTCAAAATAAAAAATAAATAAGTATAATTTATTTTTAAAACCTTTTTAATAATTTATTTGAATTAAGATAATTTTTATTAAAATTATTGAAAAATAATTATTGCACTTTAGAAGCACTTAATCAATATATTTTTTAAATAAAGTTTGATATTTATTATAAAAATATTAAACATTTCTTAACATTTCGTCTTCCTCTATTATAAACCACTTTTGTGTTTTTTAGTGAAATATTTAAATTCTTTTAAAGTTTTTTCAATAAAAAAAAAGAGAAAGTTAATTCTCCTCTTACAATTTAAATTTAATTTTAAAAATAAAAAAAGATAGGCCCATAACCTATCTTTCTTTTAAGTAATTAGTCTTCAGGATTTGGAGCTCCAACTGGACAAACAGCTGCACAGCTACCACAATCGATACATTGAGCTTCGTCAATTGAATAAATATCTCCTTCAGAAATACATCCAACAGGACATTCTGGTTGACATGCACCACAAGCGATGCAAGAATCATTAATTACATATGCCATTTTATTTACCTCCATAAAATTATACCAAAATTTATGAATTTTTATATTCATAATGTTCTGTCATAATAATAACATAATAATTTTAAATTTTCAATCATTATTGTTCTTTTTTTATGATTAAATTTTTATTTTTCTATGCCTTTATATTAATTTTCTCAAATTAATGAGCTTTTATAAGGCTTTTAACTTTTAAAATTTTTAAAAAATTTATTTTATAACTTTTAAACTATTCATTAAAACTAATAATTCATAGCATTTTACTATGTTTTATTCTTCCCTAAAAACTCTAAGAGAATTTAATATACAAATTAAGGCAACTCCTACATCTGCAAAAACTGCAAGAGGCATAGATACATATCCAACTGCACCAAAAATTAAAACTAGAACTTTTAAAAATAAAGCTATAAAAATATTTTGGTAAGCAATCTTTTTTACTTTTTTTGCAATGTCAATTCCTCTTACAACAGAAGAAATGTCATTTTTTAATAAAACTATATCAGAAGTTTCTATTGCTATATCGGATCCACTGCCCATACTTATACCAAGATAAGCACTTGCAAGAGAAGGTGCGTCATTAGTTCCATCTCCTACAAAGGCAATTTTTTTATTTTTTTCAATTTTTTTAATTTCCCTAACTTTATCATCAGGAAGAAGTGAGCCCTTGTAATAATCTATTCCAACTTCACTTGCTATTTCCTTAACTACATTTTCTTTATCACCAGAAAACATATAAGTCTTAATTCCCCTATTGTGAAGATTAATTACACTTTCTTTGACACCATCTTTTATCTCATCTTTTAATTTAATTATTCCTAATATTTCCTTCTTATCTGCAACAAATACATCTACATAATTAGAATTTGATTCATTTTCAAGTTTTAAAGAAAAATCATCCATTAATTTTTTATTTCCAACAAGATAAGTTTTTCCATCTAATTCAAATTCAATTCCCTTTCCACCAAAATTCTTTAAATCTTGTGGAATTTTTTTCGTTTCAAAACTTTTTACAATTGCCTTTCCAATTGGATGTGTTGAATACATTTCTCCAACAGAAGCAATTTCTAAGATCTCATCTTTGGAAGCTTTTATTTCTTCAACTTCTGCAATTGTAAATTCTCCATTGGTAACTGTACCAGTCTTATCAAAGGCAATCCCCTCTATATCAGTTAGAGCTTCAATAGAATTTCCACCCTTTACAAAAATTGATCTTCTAGAAAGTGAACCTATTCCAGCAAAAATTGTCAAGGGAACAGAAATTGCCAAAGCACAAGGACAAGATATTACTAAAAATATTGCCGCCCTATAAATTGATTCTTTAAAAGTTAGTGAACTTGCAAAATTTAAAACTAGGAAAAGTAAGACTGCAAGTCCTATGACAATAGGTGTGTAAATTTTTGCAAATCTTGTGATGAATTTTTCAACTTTTGCCTTGCTACTACTAGCGTTTTTAACCATATCTATTATTTTTGCAATAGTTCCCTCTTTATATTCTTTTGTAACTTCAACTTCTAAAGAGGAATCTAAATTCACAAAACCAGAAGTTATTTCATCTCCAACTTCAAGAGAAATTGGGGCAAATTCACCAGAAATATTTGAAGTGTCAAGGTTTGATGATCCCTTAATTATTTTTCCATCAAGTGGCACTTTTTCTCCAGGCATAATTACAATAATTTCACCCACAGAAACTTCTGCAGGATCAACTTTTTTTACTGTATCAGCTTTTTTTAAATTTGCAAATTCCGGTTTTAATTTTAAAGCCTCTTTAATTGAATTTTTGGAACTATCAACAGCCTTGTCTTGAATAATTTCTCCTACTGTATAAAATAACATAACAGCAACAGCTTCAGCATATTCTCCAGCAATTATGGCTGCAAGAGATGCCACAGTCATGAGAAATTTTTCATCCATAAAATTTCCCTTTGTTATTTTTAAAATAGAAGGCTTAACTATATCGTAGCCAATAATTACATACAAAATAAGGTAAGAAATAAGAGAAATTTTTTCATCTAATTTTATAAAATGTAAAAATATTAATCCTAGGAAAACAAAAATACATTTATAAATGGAAAAATTTTCTTCCTCTTCTTCTTCCTCTATCTCTTCACCTATTTCTTCAGTTACAATTACACCATCTTCAATGGAATCAACTACTTCTTGAATTTCAATTTTTAAATCCTTGGATTCTTTTTCAGATTCTAAAATTAATTCATCATTTAAAAAATCGTAGTGTAATTTTTCCATATCAGGCATTTTTTTTAGTGCCTCTTCAATTTTACCTGCACAATTAGCACAAGTAAGTCCCCTTAAATGAAAAATATATTTACTCATAATAACCTCTCAAAAAATATAATTCGATACTTGTTCATATATTCATTATATTACATTTAAGATTATTGTCAATACAAATTAAACTTTAATTTTAAAAAATATATGAGATAATATATAAAGAAATTTCCATGGGAAGTTAGTCTTTAAAAACTTTTTAAATTTTTTGTAAAAAATAGTTGACAAAAATCAACTAGTCCGTTAGAATAAATAAAGTAAGTTGCTAAAGAGTGACCTTCGATTTGGAGAAATACTCAAGTGGCTGAAGAGGCTCCCCTGCTAAGGGAGTAG